>QMCD01001001.1_pt1 | contig 18819 bp, 9 predicted proteins | sample 1821841 | NCBI WGS metagenome assembly QMCD01 (sample SAMN01991225, study PRJNA193472) | Termite gut metagenome, whole genome shotgun sequencing project. | isolation source: worker | host: Macrotermes natalensis
TCGATATCCCTGATTAATTGGTTAATCTTTTTAAGAACCTTTCTATCCTGAGCCTGCCAGCGAAGCGCCCGCCGAAGGCGAAACCGGGGAAGCCGGCACGGAGCCTGGCGATGGCGCTGACGACACTGAGGACGCGCCGGAAGAAACTGGCGAGGAAGAGATTGAACTCCCCGTTGAATCCGTGCTATACAGCGATATTGCCGCCATTACCCTGCTGTCCATCAGGCCCCTGGCCGCGCCGAACCTCATCAACGGGGTACAGCAAAGCGGCCCGTGGATCATCGGGCTGGACCCCAAGATGGAGTATATCACGGCGGATGCCCTGGCGGCAAACCCGGATGCAGCGAGTCCTGGACATTTGTTGTGGACAGATTTGGGTTCAAATGGGTTCCGGCCAGATGGGTCAAAATATCTACAGGCTTGGATGACTCATGATGGTAAGCTGCCCATTCTTTCTGCATGGTATGGCAAAACGGTCTATTTCCGATATAAGGGCGATGACCTAAGCGCCGCGAAAGCCATTGATATCCCGGCGTATACGGGCATTGATTATACAACCGGCCAGAAAACGCTGTATAAGGACGCGGTTAGTGTTTTAAATGTGCGCGTTCCGGAAACTCCCCGTGATTTTTATGATTACTTTTTATCTGGTCTATTACGTGATGATGAAAGCTTAATCGGTGCTGATGGGACATCCATTCTTTATACAAATGTACCGCTGACACCCTACGGCGGAAGCTATGAAGGACGAAATTTTAACGAAAATGCAGCAGAATTTTTGAAAGATGCCGAAGGTAACTATCGCTATGACAGCGTTATGGCGGGTGTGAATGTAGGCACAGAACCCGACCTTTCTGGCGCCGCGGCCTGGGCCCTGCGCGACTACATTGAAGAGGGCTACGGTTTTATCACCGGCCACGACATGATGTACGGCTATGGGGGTGTGAACCCCAACCCCAACTATGTGCCCGACCGCAGCAGTACCATGACCCCTTACTACAAATTCAACACCCGTATCGACGGCCACTGGAACATGAACTGGCTGATGGGCACGAATAAGCACTATACCGACGCCAGCCCGTTCGAGGCCGCTTCGATGGTGCTGTGCATTGGGGATTACCGGGATAAAACAACTCTATACGGAGAATTTGACACCATCAAAGAATCTGTGTTGCGAATAGCCACACATACCGGCGCCCCAGATAATGGCCCCAACAGAACCCCAACAAATTATCCTTATAATACAACCAGCTTGGGCGGCCCATTTTACGAGGGAGCTGAGCTAAAAACCCATTCAACGCATTCCAACCAGCAAATCGCTTATGGAACCGTATGGGTCGATTTTTCATCAAATTCTTTGGCCAATTATGGCAGTGGCCGCTTGGTGGAAGACCGGCGCGCAGACGGTCTTTATGGTACAAATAACTTCTATCTGACGACAAATGGCAACATTGCGCTGAACCAAATTGGTCACATCATATATCCATATGGTGAAACCGATGTTGAAATATCTATTAACGAGGGCCGCATCCTGGCCAACACCATCATGCACGTATCCCAGCGCGCGCAGTGCCAGGTGTGCCAAAGCGCACAGGGCGGGAACACGGACGTGCATTTTGTACACCGCATCTACGATGCCGAAGACCTGGCCAAAATTGGCAACCCCGACTATTGGTACACCTTCCCGGCAGATGGCTGCTACATGCTGATGGCCAACATCACCCTGCCGGACAATTGGACGCCGATTGAAAACTTCCGCGGCCACTTCCACGCCGACAATTACGGAAGCTCCAGCGGCCAGCTTACCAACTACCGCATCACGCTGGGCGCCAACGGCGCGCCGCTGTTTGCCAACGATACCGGCACCAGGGGCGAATACACAGACGGCGATGGCGCCGGCTGGAACCTTGGCACCGACTCTGACATGGGCGTTCCCACTATCGTAACCGGCGGTGGTGAGCGCACCACCGGTATTGCCCGCGTATCCGGCCAGCTGCACCTGCTGCTGGGCGGCCAGCCCCAAGATTGGGCCAACCACATTGTTGTCATCAAAGGCAGCGATGGCGTGGACTATTGGGCCCGCACCAATATCGACGGCAAATATGTTATATCCAACATCCCCACCACCGGGGTAATGGAGGCCCGTGTGTATAAAACGGGCACCTATACCCCCAACATGGAAGCCACAGGCACCGGCATTCCGCAAAACGGAACGATGCGCGTGAATGTGCAGCCTTCGTTTTGGAACACAAGCGAAACTACGTCCATCTATATCAAAGCCGTAAAGGCGCTCCCTATAAAGGATGAATCCGTCTACGACGGCGAGGATGCCCTCATGCTAAACGGCGGCATCATGTACGAATCGGAAGTAACGGATATCACATGGCAAGTGCGGCTGCCGGGCAGCAGCAACTGGGGTGCCCTTGCGTCGTCTGGCTTGCAGTATGAGATCATCGCTCCCGTGTTCCATGCGGACGGCGAAAACTCATGGACGGAAGTGGCATTGAAAATAAAGGATGCCTGCATCTTGAACTCCGGCTTGAACGTGCGGGCGGTATTCAGGACGCCTGACGGCGAAACTGTCGATACCTATTCTGTAGGCGTTGCCGGTTCCATGGGCAAGTTGACGGTCGAGCATTGGCCGATGCGTGTTGTGAACCCCAAATCGGTGGAAGTTTGGGCGGACGCAACCGCCACATTCACATCCTCGGTAGAGGCACAGGGCGGCAAGAATAACGGCCTCACGGTTCAGTGGCAAATCCGCCGCTGGAGCGCCGACGAGTGGGTGAACGTTGAGGATTATGCCGCCTTGAATGACGGCGTAACAAGGATACAGGTATCAACAGATAACGGAGTGGCCACTGGCGATTCTCTGTATCCGGTAAAAACAACGACAACACTTACAATCATCAACACACCCGATGCCGTTAACAACATGTATGTGCGGGCGTTGTATACCTATACGGGCGCACATACCACACATGCCGGCAGCACGATAGCCACCGCGAACCAGGCTGCCATGATTACCGTAAAACAGCCGAAGCTTGGCGTAGAATGGGTTACCGGGCAGGAATCCCGCATCGGCATGTCTTTTGAGAACCCGCTGATTTGCGAGTCCGGCAGCGCATACGCAGGCGGCAGCGCCGTATATGAAGCAGACGTTGTTTATCTGCCCGGCGCCCAGGATACCAGCGAAGGTTCTCCAACTTACGATGTGAAGTGGCGGTTCAAAACAACAAGCGACCCGCTTCCCATTGAACTGACCACCCAATCGCTTCAGAACCTTGCGAATAAGCTGGGTGTCAACGCGCCTACCTGGAGCGTTGAGACCGGAACCCCGGTTCGCGGCGCGGACGGCATTTACCGCATCCATACCAAGCTTACCATCTCCAATGTCCACTGGAAATTCTACAGCGATGATTGCTTCGTTTCCTTCTCCGCTCAGGCCAACACCCACTATAAGACCGATCCGTATAAGACAATTACCGCGGAGACGACCCGCATGCCGCTGGTGGTTGACTACCGGGTAGGCGTGAAGTGGAATGGCGGCCGGTTTACCCGCAGCGGCGACCACACCATTTGGACGTACCCCGAAGCGACGGTTGATTCTGTTGCCGGCGTCAAGACGCTGCTGATTGAGTTTGACAAAACAACGGGAGAAGCGATACACCCGAACTCAAAGTTGGTAATCAGTGGCACGCCAACGGGTATGCGGGCAAGTTTCGTTGGCCCGCAATATGCCCTGTATGTGTCCGATACGGCGGTTTCGGCGGCAACAGTACAAAACTTCCTTCGCACCAGGGTTCAAATCCATTCCTATGATACCGCGTCCAACCCCAAAGTTTGGGTGTATATCAATGGCGAGAAGAACCTTGGGAATTCGCTGGGAAGGAGCGCCGTATCCACCTTCCTTGAAGGATTTGACGCCCTTGGCAGCGGCACAGGCATTGCGCCGCTATTCGCGCAGAATGTTCAGATTGCTTGGAGCGCAGCCCACTTCTTTGTCGGCGGCAGCGCCGTTGCGCATGCAAACGTGAGCGCAGGGTATTACCAGTGGCAGTTAGATCAGGGCACTGGCGGCGGGTGGCAAAACCTGGCGGGAGAGAATAATCCAACCTTTGCCTTGAATTCGCTCGACGGGAACATGAATGGGTGGAAGTTCCGCGTCATCGTCGGCGATAATGCCGCTGACCCGGCAAAGAAAACATCCAACGAGTTGCGGCTGTCCTTCGGGTTTACCAACATATCAATCCCTGGAGAATCATTTGCTGAGGGGTGGGGTACGAACTGGTTCCTTTACGGAGACACAATATCCATACCAGACAGATATGCTCCGTCTGTAACGAGTATCAGATACGATTATGAGGTTCGGGTTGACCGCTACAACGAAGGTGATGTATTCTATGGCGGCTATGGTGTTCCGTCAGGGGAACAATTCCAGTGGAGCCAACTATTTGATGATCATCACACTGGCTCTATAAACCGCACACTGACCGCAGGGCAAGGGCTGACAGGTATAAGGGCCCGTGTCGGAAACAACGCTACAGCGGTAGCATATCACGCCTCTATGCGCATATGGAATGTGCGAATATCGGGCGTTGGCGATTTCAATACCGGCAGCGCGCCTGTTATTCAGCGCGGTGCGCACGAGGCATGGGATATTACTTCTGTCTACCACGACCCAACTGTAGACCCCGATGTCGTTGCCATTGCTTCGTCCCAGAGCAAGGTCTATGACGGCGAAGAAGGCATGGCGACCATCCAGCTTATAGACCGTAACGGTGTTTTCACCGAGGGTGAGTTGGCCCAGATTCTTGCCAGAGGTACCGTCAGCTACAGCAGTGGCGCCACCATAAGCGGCAGCGCCGCCAGCGGTTCTCGATGCATTGATGTTGGCGTCTATACGGCAACCTTTACGCCGGGCGGTGATGACGCGCGTTACTTCAGTTACAACAATACAAGTGATGTCGCGGGCCGTACCACGAGCTTCGAGATTACGAAGCGTCCATTGTACCTTTACAGCTATAACAATAATAAGCAATACGATGGCACGGATGCTGCCACAGTCAGGGACGTCTTGTTCAAAGCCTACAGCAGCACGAACTCAACGGGTGTTGTTCCGTCAGACGCGGGCAATGTCACTGTAAGCCCCACCAGCTTTGCGGGCAATTTCAATGGGATCGTGAACCAGACAAACGGACAGCAGATTCCCATCTCGCGCAATGAGAACGTGTCCATCTCCCTGTCGGGAACACGCGCCCACAACTACATGATTGCCGGCGAAGATTATACCGGCGCCATCACGGCAAGGCAGTTGCATGTACACAGCCTTTATCAAGACCCAGGCGATCCGCCCAACAACCCGCGCAACATTAAACAGTACGATGGGACGACCAGCGCAATCATTCGGGACATCCTCATCGATGGTATCATTCCCGGTGACACAGTTTGGGTGGATAAGGACGAATATACCGGCGTGTACACAACAGCCAATGCCGGTGAGGATTTGAACGATGACGGTACGACAAAAGCAGACCGATATAATAATCTGGACGAGATTGTCATTACACGCACGGGCACCATCTCCCTAGTCAATAACCCGAACGGCAACTATGTGATATCCAGCGAGCGTTATTCAGGCGCCATCTACCGCCGCACCATAGATGCCTGGGTTGCGAGCCAATCCACTACTTACGGGGATGTGTACACGCAGGGCTACATGACCGCGCCGATGTATTCGACCAGCGTAACCGGCCAGGACGAGTACGAGCTTGTCATCGATGCTTTGGTCGCCGCCGACACATTGACCATCGACGACAACAAGAGCCGTTTCGTGTTTAGCCGTGAGATAACCGAGACAACCCCGGCAGGTGAATATACGGTGACTTACGAGGGCCTGAACGAAGATAATTACGGGGTATTGTCAAACTACGTGGTTATGCAGCATGATGGCGCCATCGTGGTTAAGGCCAGAGAACTTGTCATCCGCGTTGACGGCGGCTACGAGAAGATTTATGGCGATCCGAACCCGGAATTCGGCGTGGTGTATGAGTATTTCGTAAACGGGGACACTGCGGAAACTGCTTTGACGGGCGAACTGAAATTCTATACCTTGTGCGAGGACGATTCACCGGTCCGCTACAACGCCGGTGGTGAAATCGACAGCTATGGCGTAACGGCCTATGGGCTGGAGTGCCGGGTTAACGAAAACGGGTACTATAACTACGAGATTCGGTACGAGAGTGGTGATATCAAGGTTCTGCCCGCGCCGCTCACCATCACTGCCGATGACAAAACCCGCCCGCAGCGCACAGATAACCCCGAATGGACGGCTACTTACACCGGCTTAAAAGCGGGTGACACCCCGGAGGATTTGGAAGTACCGCCAATTCTTACATGCGATGCGGATTTCTATTCACCTGTAGGCGATTACGATATCTATTTTGAGCGTGAGGCTCATGACGGAAACTATGATATCACGCATGTGATTGGCACGCTCACCATCTACGACGGCGCTGGCATCGACATTGCCAAGTGGGCGGACAAGTCCGAGGTTGAGCAAGACGCCACCATTACCTACACCATCCGCGTGGAGAATGTTGGCGAACGGCCACTGTATGATATTCTTGTTGAGGACTTCATGTCCGAGATAGCTGGTGAAATTGTGCCGGTTGAGAGTGAAGAATATACCTACATTGGCAACGGTCAGTTTACCATCGACTTCATGGCCATTGGTGACGTTGTTGAGATTGTATTCAAGTATACCACAAACCAGTTCGACCCCGGTGACAGCACCATAACGAACAGCGCAAAGGCCACTGAATCGCTGACCGACCCAACCGATGACAACCCGGACGAATGGCTTACAGATGAGGTGGATGTATACATCATCGTTAACCGCGATATCGACTTTGACAAGAATGCCAGCGTCGAGTTTGCGCAGGCTGGTGATACGATCACCTACACGCTTTCTGTGACCAATACCGGCAACGTACCGCTGCCCGGCATCACAATTGAAGATGAAATGTCGCCGCACGAAAGCACCGTCCAGGTTGTGGCCAGCCCCGACTACTCAACCTGGAAAGACCCCGCGAGGGAACGGCGCATCTTTACCTTGCGGACGATTCAGCCGGGAGAGACGATCACCGTCACCTACACGTTTACAGTATCTGCCGCAGACGCGGGCAAGAAGATGGTTCTTCAAAACTATGCTACCACCACCGTTCCCGAAGACAGCCGGTATCCCGGAGAGCCGGAATTCATTCGCAAAGATAACGAGGATGTTTTCCTTGGTATAACCGAAATTCCGATGATAGCGGTAAAAACCGCGGACAGGGTGTTTGCGAACGTTGGCGATACCATCACGTATACCGTAACATACACCAACAATACCGACGAAACACTCAGAGGAATTGTCGTCCAAGACAAAGCCGTTCCAAAGCGCAGCCAAATCATTATCAGGCCTGGTGCGGGTTACACGTTCAACCAGAACAACGGTCAGATCACATTTGACCCGCTGGCTCCTGGCGCAAGCGTAACCATAACGTTCCAATACACGATCACCACGCAGGATGCCAACGGCCATGATGAAATTTACGATTATATCGAACACATTGGAAATATGGGGGTATTGTCCAACCGCTGCTATGTTGCGATTCCGTAGCAAACACCGCCACTGCCGAAAGTGGTAAGCATCAACTGGGCGGGCTGCTGGGTTTCCAGCAGCCCGCCTGTTCTATCAATCAGTTTTTCGCGAATGACATGACAAATGGTGACAGCCTATGGATAACTGGATAATGGCCGTGGGTTACGACCATCCTTCATTAAAAACAGTACGCAAGGATTGGCTGAAATACAATGTGCATCTTCACTCTGTAGGTACCGCAGGCGAAGCGATCAGGCAGTTTTCACGCAGGGCGTATATTGCGGTGATTGCCACCTATCGCACGCCCGGACTTGAATCGCTCATCGCGTTCATGGGGAAGGATGTACATATTCCGCTCGTGATTTTGGCTCAGGGCGACGGTGGCACGAAGTTTGCTGAGACCATCATCCGCGGAGCCGATACATTCATCATTGATCCCGATGAATTAATTGAAAGTATAAAGGCAAATAAAGGCATTATTACCCGCCTGTCAACAATCTCGCCACAGCAGCGAAAAGCCCTCGGTATCCTCACGCACAGTGATATCTTTATGCTGGTGGATTACCGCAAAGTATTTGTCCGCAACAAGGAGATTCAACTGGCAAACAGTGAATTTGAAATTCTGAGGCTGCTTCTGTCACAAGCAGGCAGGGTATTTACATATGAGCAGCTCTATCTATATGCCTATGGCAACGATGTTTCTCTTGATATAACGGCCAACGCTGTTCGTTGCCACATTTACCGAATACGCCAACGGTTGCGTTATGCCGCCGTGCCAAGCGACTATATCGATTCTGTTCGCAACATAGGATACAGAATTACCATTTGAGTTCGGTTTTGAAAACGGCCCTTCGAGGGGCCGTTTTTTATGCGCTTCTAAAGTGACATAGAACTGACATAAAGTTGCGCGAAAAATGACATGCAACTGACAGTGTCTTGAAATGGCTGGCCGCTAGGATTCTCCCACAGAAGCATGAAGTGAGGAGAGTGGAGTGGAAGTCATTCTATTCGTCGGCAGGCCGGGTTTCGGTTCCGGCTGCCGTTCACCGCCGTTCCCCAGCAGTTTTGATGTGACCACCCAAAACTGACTGGAGGAACAAGCGATGGAGTACTGGAAAAAAGAACGAAACTACAGAAAACAAAAATGCGCAGACCAAACACTTCGCTATATCATCACCGTGGACGGCACGGACGTGGATGTGAGCGCAGAGATATACCAAGCCTATGCCCAAGCCGACCGCAGAGAACGGTACTGCCGGGAGCGGGAGGCGGGGTTGCTGTTGTCTTTGGAGCAGATGGACGAGGATGGAATGCCGTTCACCTTTTTTATGAGCGGGCGCTCTGTATCTTTTGAAGACATCATTATGCGCGGAATGGCTGCCAAAGCCGCGCTTGACGCGCTCTCTCTGCTGCCGCATGACGAGCGGCACTTGATAGAGGCTGTTGTTATGGCCGGCGTGACGGAAAGTGAATATGCTGCCTATATGGGCATTTCACAGGTCGCTGTCCACCGGCGAAAACAAAGGATACTTAAAAAAATATCTATACAAACAGGTTATTAACCCCCTGTTTTTTCGGGATGGATAGTGAAGGGGTTAGAGACCTCTCACGCACCTTGACAAACACCGCGCCCTACGGGGCTCGGTCATACCGGACGCCAGGTAACGTTACCGGCCTGCCGAGCACGGAGAAGAAGCGGCGCGATGAGCCCGGCCCCCAGGGGCCGGTGGAGCGGCAAACCGCTGGCTTACGGCCCCTTACAACACAGGGGCTTGCGAGGACGCAGGGCGCGATAATGATACTTCCGAGTAGACAGGCCCGCCTACGATGGTGAGCGGGAGGGGCGCCGCCGCGGTTGGGAAAGACCGCGGGGGGCCCCTATGTGAAGGCTTTGCCCTTCAGCCTGGCGTTGCCCCCACTGTGTCCGGGGAGCGAGGCAAAATTGGGCATGTACCACAATCAACCATTTTATTAAAGACTACCATCAAGCCGCGTTTACAGCAATTTAGCAAGGGGCTGCCAGCGGAAAGCCCGGCGCGTTGCTGTACGCGTTTTCACACAAGGTAAGTCAGGATTCCAATGTGAAAACGCAGTGGCGGCAGAATCCGCGGGCAGGGGGCTCTTGTTTCCCCCTGCCCGCCATTGTGCCGCCAAGCGTGGACAGAAGGGACACGCGATGAAAAAAGAGACCATCGTACAAAAAATACCGCGCGGGCTTCCCATGGGCGCTTGCGAAAACGAACGCCCGGTGTTCATGGCCTATGGCGCGGTGTGCTTCGAGCGCCGGGAGGGCGGGCTCTATTACTACCGCGCAAAGAACCTGGCCACCGGACGGCGCATCGCGCTGGGGCACAGGAAAACCCCTATGCCAGAAAGCCTGTTCGACGAAGTGGCCCAGCGTATGGGCCAGAGTGCCGCCGCCGATAACTGGCTGCTGGCGGACGCGAAGGACGGCCAGCGGCACGGCAAGGCCCGCCTTGCGGATATCCAGCGCGCGGTGTTTGAGCGCATCCTGCCAGAACACGGGTTTGCAAGACGGGAGAAACAGGCGGAGCTTGCAGGGGAGATGCTGGAGGCCCTGCTCGGCCAAAAGATACTCTTGGCCGAGGCAGAGGTGGGCATCGGCAAGACCCTGGCCTACCTGCTGCCGTCCCTGCTGGTGCGGCGCGGCAGGGCCAACAGCGGCAAACTCAAAACCTATCTGCCCGATAGTAAGCAGGCCCCTGTTGTCATCGCCACCTCCAGCATCGCGCTTCAGCGTGCCATTGAGCGCGAATACATCCCCGCTCTCTCGGATATCCTGTTGAAAGAGGGCGTCATTGCTTCTCCAATAACACAAGTGCTTCGCAAGGGCAAAGGCAACTACCTGTGCGAGCAGCGCCTGGGCCATTTCCTCAATTTTGCCGACGCGCGCACGCAGGCCGCTCTCTCACCGCTGCTTAGTGGCCAAAGCGCCGACCTCGCCTCTGCCAAGGGCCTGACACCCTACATGAAGCGCAAAATTTGCGTGGACGACCAGTGCGGGCGGGAGTGCAAACGCTACACCACTTGCCGGTACATGCGGTATATGCAGGCGGCAAGGCGCGGCGGGTACGATTTTCAGGTCTGCAACCACAATTACCTGCTGGCGGATTTGCTGAAGCGCGCGCGGGGCCAAAAGCCGCTGCTCCCCGACTGCCAGGCCATCGTCATTGACGAGGCACACAAGTTTTTGGACGCCGCCCGGCAGATGTACGGCCACCGGGTTTCTTTGGAGGAATTGGTGCACACCGTTTGCGATGTACAGGAGCTTGGCTTCGCGCGCGGCGTGCCGACGGCGGATATCCGGAGAGGGGCCGCGCAAATGCTTTCCAGGGGCGTTTTGTTGTTCCGCTTTCTGAACCGGGAGGTTCCCGTGGAAGAGTTTGGGGACGATGGCCGGGAACGCTTCAGCGCCGTCGTCCGGGAGCGGACAGGGCAAATCATCCGCGCTTTGTGGGATGACGCGGCAGACCTCGCTGAAAAACTGAAAACAAGGGCAGTACAACCACGCTTTGCCTCCCGGCACAAGGCCTGCGTCCGAACACTGGAGTGCCTGGCCGGCGCTTTCGCCGCATTTGCCCGCCACCCGGAGGTGGTCTGCTGGCTGGAGGCCGGCGCCGCCATCGGCAACGCCGGGGCTTCGGATATCCGCCTCACCCTGCTCTGCGGCATCCCCAAAAAGCTGGGGGCCATGCTGCGCGAGGACTTGTGGGACAAGAACCTGCCTGTCATCCTCACCTCCGGCACCCTGTCGGCGGCAGGCAGCTTCACCCACGTTAAAAAGAAGCTGGGGCTTGATGCTGTCCCGCAAAGACGCTTGGCTGAGACCACCAAGCCCTCGCCCTTCGATTATCAGAAAAACAGCCTGCTCTATCTCAGCAATGTGGTTCCGTTCCCCGATAACGACGACCCACAATATATCCGGGCGGTGGCGGACGAGGTGGAGAGACTTGTCCGCGCATCCCATGGCCACGCGGCGGTGCTGTTCACGTCCTACAAGGCGATGGATTTGGTGTTCGGGCGCATATCCGCAAAAAATCTGCCGTACCCGCTGTTCCGGCTGGGCCGGGGCAGCAGCGGCGCCATTGAGCAGTTCAAGCGCAGTAAGGGCGGCGTGCTTTTTGCCAGCGGCGCGCTGTGGGAGGGCATTGACATCCCCGGCGACGCGCTGTCCATGCTCATCATCGTGCGCCTGCCATTTGCCGTGCCCGACCCGGTGGGCGAATACGAGCGGACGTTGTACGAAAATCTGGAGGAATACAAACGCTGGGTGGTCACACCGGAAATGCTGGTGAAACTGAAACAGGGCTACGGGCGGCTCATCCGCACCGAGAGCGACACTGGTGTGGTGGCCATTCTGGATTGCCGGGCGCTGCTGGAGGCAGCGTACCACCGGCATGTGCTGGCGGCGCTGCCGGCTTGCCGGGTGGTGTACCGTATCTCGGATGTGGAACAATTCATGTTGGTAATGAAGCCGCCGGAGTATTTCGAGGAGGGCCACCATGCAAACGCCGCTTGATGCGATGCGCAACACCGATGTGCGCACTGTTGACCCCGCCTTGCTCGTGGATATACACGATGTGACGGTCAACACGTCCCTGCCGAGGGAGGAGCGCCTGCGGGACTATATGATGCAGATCAAAAACCCCTACTGCTTCAAATGCGGCAAAACCATTGTAAAGGTCAGCTTTGCCGACACGGCGGCCACGATGGAGGACAGGCTGGAAAAATACCTTTTGTCGCTGTGACCCTGTCTGCACCCGTGCCGGGTATCTTTCAAAAATATTCCATCCAAGCGTTCCATCCAAGGGCCAAAAAGACTTGCAAAGCACCCTGCCGCACGCTACAGTACAAGTGGGATTAAACGGCGGGCGCCCTGTGTCAAAGGCTCTTTTGGGCAAAACTGACACAGGAGGCCACCTATATGGAAAACACAAACCGACTGACGGGAACTGCCGCCGCCACACCGGCGGGCTGGCGCGCCGCGCTGTATTATCGCCTGTCGAAAGAGGACGGCGACAAGGAAGAATCCGACAGCATCTCAAACCAGCGCGGGCTCGTCCGCGCCCATCTGCAAAAACATTTGCCGGAAATCACCGTTGTCACCGAAAAAGTGGACGACGGTTTTTCCGGTGCTACTTTCGAGCGGCCCCGGTTTATCGAAATGATGGAGGAAATCCGCGCCGGCGCCATCAATTGCGTTGTGGTGAAGGATTTGTCGCGCTTCGGGCGCAATTTCAGCGAATCCGGCAAATATCTGGAACAGATTTTCCCCTTCCTCGGCATCCGATTCATCTCCATCAACGACGGCATCGATTCCCTGGCTCAAAAAGGCCGTGGCGGGGATATCACCGTTCCCTTTCTCAACCTCGTAAATGACGCCTATTGTCGTGATATTTCCGTCAAAATCCGCAGCCAGCTTGAGGTGAAGCGCAGGCATGGCGACTTTGTCGGCGCTTTCGCGGTGTACGGGTATTTGCGCGATAAAAATAACAAAAACAGATTGGTCATCGACGGGACCGCCGCCGATGTGGTAAAACTCATTTTTCGGTGGAAGCTGGACGGCATGAGCGCCGAAGCCATTGCGAACAAGCTGAACGGCCTGGGGATTCCGTCGCCCATGGAGTACAAAAAGTCTCTTGGGCTGAAGTATTCCACATCCTTCGCAAAGCCCGGCAAGACGCTGTGGTCCGCGGTGGCGGTGTTCCGCGTTCTGCGGGACGAAGTCTATACCGGCGTGATGGTGCAGGGGAAATGCGCCACGCCCAACCACAAGGTGAAGAAGAAGTTCAAGAAGCCCGAAGCGGATTGGGCGCGCGTGGACGGGATGCACGAGGCCGTCATAAGCCTGGAGGATTTTGAGCTTGTGGCGCGCCTGCTGGCGCGGGATACCCGCAAAGCGCCCGGCGAGGAGACGGTTTATCCGTTTTCCGGTATGGCAAAATGCGGGGAGTGCGGCGAGAACATGGTTCGTAAAACCGTTAAGGCTGGCGGCAAACGTTACGTCTATTTCGTCTGCTGCCGCGGCTGCAAGGGCGTAAGGATCGGCGAAGAATCATTGACAACAGCGGTCGGCGCGGCGTTTCAATCTCATATTAACAACATCCTGAACCTTGACAAGGTTCTGCGCTTCATCAGCGAATTGCCACTGAAACAGGAAGATGTGCAGAAGCTGGACGGCCAAATTGCCGCGCGGCGCGATGAGATTGAGCGGTACAAGATGCTGTCGGATACCCTGTATGAAAGCTGGCAGGATGGCATCATCAGCCGGGAAGATTTTACCCGTATGAAAGCGCGGTATGCCGCGCTCATGGAGGACGCGGAGCAGGCGGTCATCAGCCTGTCGCGTGAAATTGGGGATATCATCTCTCATGGCGGCGAGAAAAACCAGTGGATAGAGCGGTTTCGCCAGTATCAGGATTTTACGGAAATCACGCGCCGTATGGTGATTACATTGATTGACGTTGTCACCGTGCATCCCGGCTCCCGCCTGGATATTTTGTTCCGCTACCGCTACGACTTCGCGTGCGCCGTCAGCTTCGCCAAGGCCGCCTGCCAGCTTCACGCCGTACCCGGCGCGGAAACTCTCCGGGAGGTGGCGTAATGGCGAGGACAAGCAGAAAAGGCGCCACACGCCAGGAAGCGGCCATTGTTCCCGCAGAGCGCCAGTGGCATGTGGCCGCCTACGGCAGGCTGTCGCTGGAGGACAGCGGCAGAAAAGGCGCCGACACCATTGAGACGCAAATTGAGCTTGTCACATCGTATGTGAAACAACACCCGCAGTTGTCGTTATACGACACCTACGTCGACAACGGCGCCAGCGGCAAAGATTTTGACCGGCCCTCGTGGCTGCGCCTGATGGACGATATCCGCGCCGGGCGTGTGGACTGCGTCTGCGTGAAGGATTTAAGCCGGTTTTCCCGGAACTATATTGAAACTTGCGAGTTCCTGGAAAAGATTTTCCCCTTTATGGGAATCCGATTCATTTCGGTCAACGACGGCTACGACAGCGCCGCCCCCGGCGACCACACCGAGGGGCTGATCCTCGCGCTGAAGAGCCTGATAAACGACCAATATTTAAGGGATATTTCCCGCAAAATCTGCGCGTCCGTCGAGGCACGGCAAGAGCGCAGGGAGTACACCAGGGGCTTTGCGCCCTTCGGCTACCAAAAAACAGCCGGGCAAAAGGGCAAGCTGGAACCCGATGCCTGCATGGCGCCCATCGTTCAGGAAATTTACCGCCTGCGCGCCGAGGGCGTAAGCCATATCAAAATCTGCAAGTGGCTGGAGGACAACGGCGTTCCAACCCCAAATGAATACCTGCGCCGTAAATATGGCGACATCGACATGTATACCGGCAGTTTCTTCAAATCCACCATATGGCGCGCGGCCACGCTGAAAATTATCCTGCGCAGCCCGGTATATATCGGCATACTTGAACAGCGCAAGCAAATCCAGCGCCTGTATGCGCACCAGCCCTGCGTGGACATTCCGCGTGACCGGTGGCTTGTGACGGAAAACGCCCACGAGCCCATTGTCAGCAGGGAACTTTGGGATGCAGTCCAAGCGGTTGAGGAAGCCACCCGGCAGACCTACAGCAAAAGCGCGGGCCGCCCGCCAAGGACGGAAAACATTTTCAAAGGTTTTGTTATCTGCGCCGCCTGCGGCTCGAAGATGTCGAGGGCATACAGCCACAAGGATAACAAGCACGGCGGCTATTTCGAGCAATACTATTTCATTTGCCCTATTAAGCGCCAGCATCCGGCGGCAGAGCCCTCGCGCTCCATCCGCGAGGAAGCGATATACAAGGCGGTTTTCCCGCTGGTGGCGGACAGGCTGCGGCTTGCTTCCAATTTGGCGGAGGTTATAGAAAAACGCTCGAAGAGACAGGATAACCCCCGCGCGGCGGTTGACGCGGCGTTAGCCAAAACCGCCGGGGAACTGGAAGGAATGAGCGGCCGGCTGGTGCGCCTGTATGAAGATTACGCCGACAAAATGCTCACCGAGCAGGAATATGTGCGCAACAAAGCGAGATACGAAAAGCAGGCCGAGGAACTTCGCCGTCGCTTAGACGTTCTTTCGCAAAGGGCGGCGCTCCTGTCCGGCCTGTCCGCATCTGATAACCGCTGGCTGGCGGCGGCGCGGTCGTTCCAAAACCCGGAAAAACTCACGCGGGAGATGCTGGAAGCCATTGTGGAGCGCATCGTTGTAACCGGCACGGACAAAATCGAAGTGGTGTGGAATTTCAGGGACGAGTTTGCGCTGCTGGAGGCTTGCGCGCCGGCCGGAGAGGAGGCCAGTTGACATGACGGGAGTTGTAGCGATGTATCTCAGGATTTCGCTCGATGATAATAACCGCGACGAAAGCAACAGCATCGCAAACCAGCGCAGCCTGCTCTGCGCCTATGTCGGCGCGAACCCGGAACTTGCCGGCAGAGAGGTTTTGGAGTTTGTTGACGACGGCTGGTCCGGTACCAATTTTGAGCGGCCCCGCGTTCGGGAACTGCTGGAAATGGCCCGCCATGGTGATATTGGCTGTATTGTTGTGAAGGATTCATCGCGCTGGGGCCGAAATTACATTGAAGTGAACGAGTATATTGAGCAAATCTTTCCCTTTCTCGGCATTCGCTTCATAAGCGTCAACGACTATTACGACAGCAATGATTACCGAGGCGCCACGGCGCCGATCGACATGGCTTTTCGCTCTCTTGTGCATGATATTTACAGCAAAGACCTTTCGGTAAAGGTCAGGCAAAGCTATGAGGCAAAAGCCAAAAGGGGCGAATATGTGTGCGGCCACCCGCCCTTCGGCTATTTGCGCTCAACAACGAAGAAAAACCGGCTTGTCATTGACGAGGGGGCGGCGGCTATCGTCCGGCGCATTTTCGGTATGGCCTGCGCCGGGATGTCTGGCGTAAAGATTGCCGCGGCGCTGAATGAGGCCGGTGTAGATACCGCTACCGCCTGGCGCAAGCGCAACGGGCGTTCGACGCTGGGGCGTCCTCTGGATGAAAACGGGCGGAGTTATTGGAGCAGCACACAGGTCATCAGTATTGTCCGGGATGAAAGATATACCGGCACACTGCTGTGTTTTATGTATCAGCGTGACAAGGTGGGGAGCCGGCGCCAGATAAAAAAGCCGCAAAGCGAGTGGATGCGAGTTCCGGGTGCGCTTCCGGCCATCATAACAAAAGAACAGTTTGACGACGCAAACGCGAGAGTGAAGAAAAACAAAAAGAGCGGCGCCCGTTCCCCTTCAGCCAATCGCTCGCCGCTTACCGGCAAAATCGTTTGCGGGCACTGCGGCCTGGCCATGCGCTGGGCAGCAAACCTGCGTCCTTACCATTACTGCGCCGGGCCCAAGGTGAAAAGGGGAAAGGGCTGTTATGAGGGCAAGGTGGATTACTCCATTTTGAGAGACACTGTACTCGCCGCAGTGAAGCTGGAGGCGCAAAAAGCATTCGATGCCAGTACAAAACGCGTACAATCTGTTGCGCAGGGTGTACCACAGGGTTCCCCCGACAAGACCGATGCTGCCGCCGACCGTACACGCCTGACGAAACAGCTTGTATTGCTGGAGCGGCGCGCGGATACCCTTTACGAGGATTATGTTTGCGGGCGGCTCGACAGGGACGGGTATCTTGCCGCGAAAGCTGATTGTAAGGCAAAGGTTTCGGATATTGAAATTCGCATAAATGCGTTGTCTGTGGCTGCTGACAAGGCATCCGCGCAGCCAATGCCCGATTGTTTTGTGGACGAGCCGCTGCTGCGCCGTGTGCTGGACGCGGTGGATTTGACGGAAGAAGTGCTGGCGCTGGTGGATTGCGTGGTGGTCTATGATCCCGGACGGATTGAGATAAGGCTGGCATTCGGTGAAACAAATGCCATGGAGGGGCTGGGATATGGAACCTGAAAAAGCTGCCGTCTACGTGCGGTTTGGGAAATCACAGGACGTCGCGCTCTATTGCCGCACGGCACTGGCGGATTCGGATGCGCTTTCGGGGCAGGCATTGTTGCTTAGAAATTACGCCAACGCCAATGGGTACTCCGCTAAATGGGTTGAGCATCATGTCTATTTGGACAGCGGCGTGAGTGGTTTGAGCATGGCGCGGCCCGGTATGGACAAGCTGATGCGCGATATTCAAGCGGGGGCCATACGAACAGTTATCGCCAAGGATGTTTCCCGCATATCCCGCAGTTGCATTCATTTTATGGAGTGGCTGGCCTTTTTGAAAAAACATGACGTACAGTTTGTTTCTGTCTGTGAAGGGGAGCTATAGCCTGAGAAGCGCGCTACTGGCATTATCTGCCGGCGGCGCGCTTTTTTGCTTTACCCATATTACTCTCGGCCATGTGCTTCGCCGGAATCGTGTTAGCTTTCAGCGGTAAAACTGCCATCCGACAACTTTTGCGTGAGTTCATCGAACCTTGCCATTGCGCTCATTCCCTGTTATATTGTATTTGGGTGATGGTATTTCGTATTTTACCATATTTGTTACGGGCGCTCAATGCGGCGGACAAACGTGGGATGTAAAGTATTCGCTTTTTTTAGTCTTTCCTTGACAGACGCTTATGCCCGATATAGCTCCCATAGCCAAACAGAGCAATCCATTGAGGGGCAGCTCCAAGTCTGCTATGAGTTTGCCAAGCGCAATGGCTACAAGGTTATTGGCGAATACATCGACCGTGCATTGACCGGCACGACCGACGCGCGGCCGGAGTTCCAGCGCATGATTGAGGATAGCGCCAAACGCCAATTCCAAGCTGCTGGTTTATCAACTCGACCGGTTTGCGAGAAACAGGTACGATAGCGCAACCTACAAGGCAAAACTGAAGAAAAACGGTGTTCGGGTGCTGTCGGCCAGAGAAAACATCAGCGACGATGCTTCCGGCGTATTGATGGAAGCTGTTCTTGAGGGCATGGCCGAATATTACTCCGTCGAACTGGCGCAAAAAATTACGCGAGGCATGGCAATCAACGTGGAAAAATGTCTGAGCAACGGTGGCGGGCTCTCATTGGGGTATTCGGTTGATAAAGACAAGCGGTTCATCATCAACGAAGACGAAGCCGCCATTGTTCGCCGTATCTATGAGATGTACACAGGTGGTTTTGCCGTAGCGGATATTATACGGTATCTCAACAATCATCAGAT
>QMCD01001427.1_pt1 | contig 18805 bp, 15 predicted proteins | sample 1821841 | NCBI WGS metagenome assembly QMCD01 (sample SAMN01991225, study PRJNA193472) | Termite gut metagenome, whole genome shotgun sequencing project. | isolation source: worker | host: Macrotermes natalensis
TGCCAGAGTGAGAACGTCCACGTCGTATGCCGATTTCAGCTCTGCTTTGAGTGTCTTGAGCCGTTCGGCGCGACGACCCGTGACGATCACGCGCCAACCCGCCGCCGCCAGCGCATGGGCCGTCGCCTCGCCTATGCCCGAGGTTGCTCCAGTGATAAGTGCCGTTCTCTTCTCCATAACCGGATATTATTATCTTGCAAAGATAGTGAAAGCCGAGAGACAAAGCAAGCTTGCTTGCGATTGTCCGAGGCGCATCCTCTCTAAGACGCAGTCAAAGGTAACGAAAAAAACGGCGATCGGTGTTTATCGAAGAATGGTCTCTATCCGCTCTAATTACGTGAATCGGGATAGGATAGACACATACAACGCCTTAAGACACTAATATACAACCTCTTATCTTAAGGTTAATACCTCCTTCGCCTTATCTCGCGCGCCGACCTGCGGCACCGGCGGGGCTCAGTCGGTGATTACACTCCTGATGTCGCTCAATTCGCCGGACGTGAAGTCGGGCGAATCGAGTGCCTTGAGATTGTCGCGAAGTTGGGCCACGGAGCTCGCGCCGATCAGCACGCTCGTCACGCGGCAATCTTTGAGCAACCATGCAAGGGCCATTTCGGCGAGGGTTTGTCCGCGGCCAACAGCGATGGCGTTTAGTTTAGCGATCTGATCGAGACGCTCGGGCGTCAGTTCGCTCTTTTGCAGAAAACCGCTTGGCTTTGCGGCGCGCGAGTCCAACGGGATGCCGTGCAGGTATCTGTCGGTGAGCATACCCTGCGCCAGCGGCGAGAAGGCGATCAACCCCGCTCCCTCCTTTTCGAGGGTGTCGAGCAATCCGTCTTCGACCCAGCGCACGAACATCGAGTATTTCGCCTGATGTATCAGGCACGGCGTGCCGTTCTCGCGCAGGATTTTGATAGCCGCGCGGGTCTGTTCGTCGTCGTAGTTCGAGATACCGGCGTAGAGCGCCTTGCCCTGCCGCACGGCGTCGGAGAGCGCGCCCATAGTCTCTTCGAGGGGCGTATCGGGGTCGGGACGGTGCGAATAGAATATGTCGACGTATTCGAGGCCCATTCTTTTGAGACTCTGGTCGAGACTTGCCATCAGATATTTGCGGCTGCCCCACTCGCCGTAGGGGCCGTCCCACATCAGGTAGCCAGCCTTGGTCGAAACGATCATCTCGTCGCGGTAGGGATGGAGGCTTTCGCGCATGATGCGCCCGAAGTTGATCTCAGCCGAACCGGGCACGGGGCCGTAATTGTTCGCCAGATCGAAGTGGGTGATGCCGGCGTCGAACGCTTCCAGCGCAATGGCGCTGTAATTTTCGTAGCTGTCGATGCTGCCGAAGTTGTGCCACAGTCCGAGCGAAACGGCGGGCAATTTTATGCCGCTGCGTCCGCAGCGGCGGTACTCCATTTTCGTGTAGCGGTCTGTTGCCGCGGTGTAGGTGGGTGTTTTCATGATCCGATGAGGTATTTCCGCGAAGTTACATTTTTTTTCGGGAAAAAGTTTGCAGTTTCGGTTTTTGTTCATACATTTGTCACGCTAAGGTTACAAAATGACACGACAACGACTCTAAAAATAACGCAAACTAACGACAACGATGAGTACAAAAACTATCGAACAAATTGAACGGATCGACAAACGGCGCTACCGCCTCAACCTGCTGCGCGCAATAGCGCTCGTGACTTTTATTGGGGGATTGCTGGCGCAGAACCTCGTGAGGGAAAGCTCCGGCTTCTGGGGCGACCTGATTCAGGCCGTGTATGGATTCGGGTGCGGACTGACGTGCGCCGCGGGCGGGGCGTTGCTGGTTGTTACCGGCAAGATACGACGAGACTACGAACTGAACCAGGCCCTGAACAACGAAATGTTCAGACACTACAACATGAGGTCGAAACAGTGCGGTTTTTTTGCGATGCTGGTCGCGGGCGGGGCGTTGCTCGGCGTCACGTGGCTGGGCGAGGCCGACATAACGGGAGGGGTGTGTTGCCTGGCGATACTGTTTGCCGGATTGGTGGCCCAGGCCGTTGCACTGCTCGTTTACGACCGTTCTCGATGAGGAGGAGAAGGCTATGGGACAGAGCGAACTGCGAAACACGCTGAAGGTGCAGCTATCCGCGATATCACCCAGGAGGAACTTGCGGCGGCGGTGGGAGTCACCCGCAAGACCATCAATACCATCGAGAATGGAGTCTATACCCCCTCCACCGCGTTGGCGCTGCGACTCGCGCGGTACTTTGGCGTGACGGTCGAGGAGATTTTTCAACTTCCGGGGTGAGATGTTTGCTTTTTATCGGGAATGTGTGTACGTTTGTGTACTTAAATGTGTACACATAATTAGGAAACGTCATGAAGATCATTACTACGAGGGAACTTCGGAATCAGACTAAGGCTGTTTTTGAGATGGCTGAAAAAGAGCGTGTCGTCATCAAACGCGGGAAAAAGTTGATTAACATTATTTCGCAGGATGACCCTATAATGGGTTGGCTCGACGGAACTTTGCTGCGAGAGTATCATCAAATTCCCGCCGAATTTCGCGTAAACCCGTTCGACGTCAGCCCCTCGGGCGACCTTTTCTGGGCGGATCGGCGTAATGTGGATGAACTCGACCGCAGACTCGCCAACAGAGGGGAAACGATATTTCTTTCCGAGGAGGAACAGGCAAAACTCTTCAACATAGATTGAAATGAGGTATCGGATTGGATTCGACGAGCATTTTTTCAAGGATATTGAGAAACATCGTAAATCGGGGCAACACTCAATAATTGCGAAAATAGAGGCACTGAAAAACGATATCTGCGAACACCCGAGAATTGGGATCGGTCAACCGGAAGCACTCGGTTACGACAGAAAAGGACAATGGTCGAGACGAATAACGGAAAGGCATAGGCTGATCTATGAAATCCACGACAACGTGGTGACTGTGATAATGATTAGTGCTTACGGACATTATGGTGATAAATAAAAAAACGCTCTCGTGATGAGAGCGTTTTTTTGTTTGGCGTTCCGACTTAGAGTTTTGGGCCGGCGGGGATGAGGGCTTTGCCTTCGGGGGTGTCGGTGTATTGCTCGAAGTTCTTGATGTACTTCGCGCCGAGGCTGCGGGCCTTTTCTTCCCATACCTTGACGTCGCTGTAAGTCTGGCGCGGGTCGAGGATGCCTTCGCTGACGTTGTTGAGCTTGGTGGGTACCGTCAGGTTGAGGATCGGAATGTGGGTCGTGGGCGCGCTGTTGATCGAGCCGTCGATGATGGCGTCGATGATGGCGCGGGTGTCCTTGATCGAAATGCGTTTGCCCGTGCCGTTCCAGCCCGTGTTCACAAGGTAGGCGGTGGCGCCGTGCTCGCGCATCTTCTTCGAAAGCGTCGAGGCGTAGACCGTCGGGTGGAGCGTGAGGAACGCCTCGCCGAACGCCGGCGAGAACGACGGTACCGGCTCGGTGATGCCACGCTCGGTGCCGGCCAGCTTGGACGTGTAGCCGCACAGGAAGTGGTACTGGGCCTGGGCGTCGTCGAGGATCGAAACCGGGGGCAGAACGCCGAATGCGTCGGCCGACAGGTAGATAATTTTGGAGGCGTGGCCGGCCTTCGACGGGAGCACGATCTTGTTGATGAAGTAGATCGGGTACGATACGCGGGTGTTCTCGGTGACGCTGCCGTCGGAATAGTCGGGCGTGCCGTCGGCTTTGATGACTACGTTTTCGAGGAGCGCGTCGCGGCGGATGGCCCTCCAGATGTCCGGCTCGTTCTCCTTCGACAGGTTGATCGTCTTGGCGTAGCAGCCGCCCTCGTAGTTGAACACGCCGTTGTCGTCCCAGCCGTGTTCGTCGTCACCGATCATTACTTCAATTATCAAAAACCCTGAAGTTATTGAGACTATTATAAACTATGCCGCAACGTCGCCCTTTTCGCCCACGTTGGCCGAGCAGTGCATCGAGGCCATGCCTTTGAGGGGCAGGTAGTAGTTCATCATAGCGAACATACCCTTCTTCATTTCGCCGCCGTACCAGGTGCCGCCGATGATCTGCACTTTCTCGGTGAGGTTGAACATCACGAACACCTCGCTGTTGAGGCCCTGCTCCTTCCACTGCGGGTTGGTGACCTTCGAGCCGTTGAGGACAACGAAGTCGGGCTCGCCGTAGTTTTCGAGCTCATAGTGCGACGGGCGGATGAACATGTTGGTCACGAAGTGGGCCTGCCATGCGACTTCCATGATGAAGCGCACTTTCATGCGGGTGTCCTTGTTGGTTCCGCAGAATGTGTCGACCACGTAGAGTTTTTTGTTGCTGAGTTCTTTCTGGACGAGGGCTTTGCAGTGGTTCCAGGTGTCGGTCGATACGGGTTTGTTGATCGTGCCGTCCCACCAGATGTGTTGATCGCTGGTTGCGTCCTTGACGATGTAGCGGTCTTTGGGCGAGCGGCCCGTGAAGATGCCGGTCTTGACGGAAACAGCGCCGGTGGTGGTTTCGACGCCCACTTCGAACCCCTGGTTTTTGGGGTCTACTTCGGCCTTGTAAAGTTCCTCGTAGGAGGGGTTGTGGATCACTTCGACGGCGCCTGTGATGCCGTACTTGCTTAGATCGATCGTTGCCATAATTGCTTGATTTATTATAAGTTACACTCTTTGTTCGGTTGATGGCGACGCATTGAGGGCGTCGGCGCCGCAAAGATAACGAATTATTACGGTGTTATCCAAATAACAACGGGTTTTTTAAGTTTTTTTAATAATTTTGTGAGCACTATGGCGGGGCTGTACATACATATTCCGTTTTGTGGGCGTCGGTGCGGGTATTGCGACTTCTACTCGACCACTTCGCCGGAGCGGATGGAGGCGTTTTTAGAGGCGGCGAAACGCGAGATGAACACAAGACAAAGTTTTTTCGAGCGTAGCCCGCTTTCAACTTTCCACTTTCCACTTTCCACTATCTACATCGGTGGCGGAACGCCGTCGCTGCTCTCTCCCGAGCAACTACGAGGGCTGCTCGACCATGCGGCGGGGTTGTGGGATTGCTCGGGGCTGCGGGAAGTGACCCTCGAAGCCAACCCCGAAGACCTGACAGGTCGGAACGCCGACGGCGGATTATTGTCGGATATCAAACGTATCGGGTTTGACCGCCTGAGCATCGGGGTGCAGAGCTTTGACGACGGGTTGTTGCGCCTCATGAACAGGCGGCATGACGCGGAGAGGGCGCGACAGGCGGTGAAGGCGGCGCAGCGGGTGGGGTTCGACAATATATCCATAGACCTGATATACGGCATTCCGGGCATGACCTACGCGCAGTGGGAACGGTCGCTCGACGAGGCGATCGCACTCGGGGTGCAACACGTCTCGGCGTACCATCTTACCATCGAGCCGGGCACGGCGTTCGCTGATAATTACGAATTACGAATTACGAATTACGATGAGGCGGAGCGGATCAGCGAGCGGCAGTTCGAGACGTTGCGGCGGAAGTTGGGCGGGGCGGGGTTCGAGCATTACGAAATTTCGAATTTTGCCTTGCCGGGCCGGCGGGCGGTGCATAACAGCGCTTATTGGAGCGGCGAGCCTTATCTGGGCGTCGGGCCGTCCGCACACTCTTTCGACGGGGTGCGGCGGCGGGAGTGGGTCGTGGCCGATCTCGGGAAATATCTCTCCTCGCCGGTCTATGGCGGCGAAACTCTCTCCGATCGCGAACTTGCCAACGAACGGATCATGACCGGATTGAGAACCGCCGACGGGGTAGATGTTTCGGAATTACGAATTACGAATGATGAATTACGAATTGCCTTTGAGGGTTTTTTGCGGGATGGGTTGCTGGTTTGGAAAAACGGCCGTGTTGCCATCCCGGCGGGGAAGTGGCTGATGGCCGACCACATCATCGCAACCCTGTTCGGGGTCGATTGAAAGCGTAACTGAAATTTAATTTTTAAAATATTTTAAAAACCGGTTTTTTGTTCGTACCTTTGCCGCGATCTAACGTGAGGTCGAGGAATTTACCCGACCGAATGATATTCCAGGGAACCGAAACCATTATTACAAAAAAACAATCACAATGACTCAGACCAAAAATAAAGAGCTTGCCGGACTGGACAACCTGTTCGAGGTGAGTTGGGAAGTGTGCAACAAGGTGGGAGGGATCCACACCGTGGTGGCCACCAAAGCCCTCGTTGCCAACCGTGCGCTCAAAGGAGGATACATATTGATAGGGCCCGATATCCATCGCGAGGGCGATAACCCCGAATTTGCCGAAGATACGGAACTGCTGCGCGAATGGCGCCAACAGATGTACCACGAGGGGATACGGATCAAGGTGGGACGATGGAAAGTGAAGGGCGAACCGATCGTCGTGCTGGTCGACTTCACGTCGCTGTTCGCCGGAAAGGACGACGTCCTCAAGTTTCTGTGGGAAACGTACAAGGTGGACAGCATCAGCGGGCAGTGGGATTACATTGAACCCGTGCTGTTCGGACACGCCGCAGGGCTGGTGATCGAAAGCTACGTGTCGAACTTCTGTAAGCCGACCGATACCGTCGCCGCGCATTTCCATGAGTGGATGACATCCTCGGGCGGGTTGTATCTGCGCAAGCACGCGCCGAGGGTGGCCACCGTGTTCACCACCCACGCCACGGTGATGGGGCGATCGCTGGCGGGGAACGGATTCCCCCTCTACGGCGACCTGGAGAGCTTTAACGCCGACGAGATGGCGCGAAGGTTTAATGTGGTGGCCAAGCACTCGCTCGAAAAGACCGCCGCGGCGTTCAGCGACGCCTTCCTGACCGTGAGCGATATCACAGCCGACGAGTGCAAGTACCTGCTCGGGCGGGAGGTAGACCTGGTGACACCGAACGGTTTTGAGAACGACTTCGTGTGGAAAGGCGCGGAGTTCGACGCGAAACGGGCGGCGGCACGCGCGGCGATGATATCGGTGGCGGAGGCGTGCTACGATTATAAATACGCCGGCGAGCCGCTGATCGTGGGTACCAGCGGACGGTACGAGTATAAGAACAAAGGGCTCGACGTGTTCCTCGAATCGCTCAAAACCCTCGCCGCCGAGCGATCAGACCGCGAAATACTCGCGTACATAACCGTGCCGGCGGGCAACGACGGGCCGCGTGCCGATCTGGCGGCGCATCTGGCCGACCCATCGAAACCGGTGGATGGCAGCGTGCTGAAATACGCGACGCACTATCTGACGCACCAGGAGTGGGACCCGATCGTGCGCTCGATGTCGGGCAGCGCGTTGCTCGACCCGGAGAGCAGGGTGAAAGTGATATTCGTGCCGACATATCTCGACGGCGCAGACGGGATATTCAATCTGCACTACTACGAGTTGCTGGTGGGGATGGATATCACCGTCTACGCTTCGTATTACGAGCCGTGGGGGTACACCCCGCTGGAGAGCGTGGCTTTCTCGGTGCCGACACTAACCACAACACTCGCGGGGTTCGGCGCGTGGGCGCGCAAAGAGGCCCCCGCCAGTTGCGAAGGAGTGCGGGTGGTGGAACGGACGGACGACAATGACGAGGAGGCGGTGAAGGAAATAGCCGCCCAGATAAACGTGTTCGCGACAAAAACACCCGGCGAAGTGGAGGACGCAAGGCAGGCGGCCCGGCTGTTGGCCGACAAGGCGGAGTGGGAAAAATTCTTCGCGTTCTACGCCGAAGGTTACCGGGTGGCGTGCGAGAGGGCAACGGCAAGGTTGGGGCGAGACGACTCCAACGGCACGTGGGACGCGCAGAAAGTGACCGTCAACCGACCGTGGGACATGGCATCGCCCACGTGGACGAGACTGATGGTCGAAAAAAACCTGCCGCCAAGGTTGCGCGCGCTCGAGGCGCTGTCGAGAAACCTATGGTGGAGCTGGACGACCGACGTTCACGAACTGTTTATGTACGTCGACCCGAAACTGTGGATCGATACGGGGCGAAACCCGATAGAGTTCCTCGACAGGTTGAGCTACGCGCGATTCGTGGAGCTGGAGAAAGATAAGGATTTTCTTAAAAAGCTGGACGCTACGTACGCCCTCTTCGAGGAGTATATGGCGGGCAAAAAAGACCAGAAGGGGGTTTCGGTGGGGTACTTCAGCATGGAGTACGGGTTGCACGCCTCGCTGAAGATATACTCGGGGGGGCTGGGAATTCTGGCCGGTGACTACCTCAAGGAGGCGAGCGACCGCAACGTGCCGATGGTGGCCGTGGGGTTGCTGTACAGGTACGGCTACTTTACACAAAAACTCTCCACCGCCGGGGCGCAGGAGGCGACCTACGAGGCGCAGAACTTCTTCAAGCTGCCCATCTCGCCCGTCAGAGACGCCAAAGGAGGATGGGTGAGCGTTCAGGTAGCCATGCCGGGACGCACGGTGACGGCCAGAGTGTGGCGATGCGAGGTGGGGCGAACAGACCTGTACCTGCTCGACACGGACCACGAACTGAACCTCGACGAAGACCGCTCGATAACGCACTACCTGTACGGCGGAAGCTGGGAGAACCGGCTCAAGCAGGAGATGTTGCTGGGGCTGGGTGGCATACGTACACTGAACGCCCTCGGAATCCACCAAAACGTGTACCACTGCAACGAAGGGCACGCGGCGTTCATCGGGATCGAGAGGATGAAAAACCTTGTGCAGGACCAGGGACTGTCGTTCGACGAAGCCTGCGAGGTGGTGCGCAGCGGGTCGCTCTTTACAACGCACACGCCCGTTCCGGCGGGCCACGACGCCTTCGACGAGTCGATGATGAGGCAGTATATGAGCCACTACGCCGATATTCTGGGCGTGTCGTGGGAACGGTTCATGGACCTGGGACGCACCGTGGCGGGTAATCACGACGAGAAATTCTCGATGAGCGCCCTCGCTTGCCGACTGTCGCAGGAGGTGAACGGGGTGAGCTGGTTGCACGGCGAGGTGTCGAAAGAGATACTCGGCGACCTGTGGCCCGGATATTACAAAGACGAGTTGCACATAGGTTACGTCACCAACGGGGTGCATTACCCCACCTGGACGGCCTCGAACCTGAGACGGTTGTACTCCGAAGTGTTCCCCGAAGGGTTCGCCCTGCCGGACTACGACCGCGCGGCGTGGCAAAAGGTGAAAGAGATAGACGACACACGCCTGTGGAACGAACGGATAGTGCTCAAAGAACGGCTCGCCGAAACTATCGACGCAAGGGTGGCCGATCCGGCGCAGGCGCGGTACGACAACCCGGGACACGTGGTGAAGGTGCGCGAGATGCTTGAGAAAGAGGTGCTCACAATAGGGTTCGCACGCCGGTTCGCCACCTACAAACGGGCGCACCTGCTGTTCCGCAACCTCGAACGGCTCGAAGCGATAGTAAACAACAGGGAACGGCCCGTGAGGTTTGTGTTCGCCGGAAAAGCGCACCCCAACGACAAGCCCGGACAAGACCTGATAAAACGGATCGTGGAGGTGTCGAATATGCCGCAGTTCGTGGGAAGGATAATTTTCCTGCAAAACTACGACATGGAGCTGGCGAGAAGGCTCGTGCAGGGCGTGGACGTGTGGTTGAACACTCCCACCAGACCACTCGAAGCGAGCGGCACGAGCGGCGAAAAATGTGTGATGAACGGCGTGATGCAGTTCTCGGTGCTGGACGGCTGGTGGGTCGAAGGATATAAACAGGGCGCCGGATGGATGCTGCCCATGGAGAGGACGTACCACGACCAGAGCTTCCAGGACGAGTTGGACGCCGAGATGATCTACAATACCATCGAAACCGAGATCGCACCGCTGTATTACGACCGCGGAGAGGACAACGTCCCGAACGGATGGGTGGCGACGATAAAGAACTGCGTGGCCGACGTGGCCGCCAACTTCACCACGAACCGAATGATGGAGGATTACGAGGAACGGTTCTACGGTCGCCTCGCACAGCGTTCGGCGGAGGTGGAAAAGGCCGGTTTCGCCATGGCGCGACAGCTCGCCGCGTGGAAACAGAAGGTGGCCGCGGCATGGAACGATGTGAAAGTGACACAGGTGAAGCGATTTAACCTCGACCGCGAGGCGATCGTCATTGGGCGCAGCTACGGCATAGAAGTGACACTCGATTGCGCAGCCCTGAGCCACGATGACATTGGTGTGGAATTTGTAATAGCCCAGCAGGTCGAACCCGGGCAGCCCGTGAAAGTGGTGGGGACAAAACAGCTGGAATATCTCAAAACAGAGGAGGGACTCGCCATCTACGCCGTCGATATGGTGCCCGACGAAACCGGGTCGTTCGACTTTGCGATACGCGTCTACCCGAGGAACGAGATGCTGGCACACCGGATGGACCTGCCCCTCGTGAAATGGGCGTGAATTCAATTAAAAATTATGAATTACGAATTACGATTGCAAGTAAATGAAATATTTCGTACATTTGAGGACTGTTGATGAGAAACGCGTAATTTGTAATTCGTAATTCGTAATTAATAATTAAATATGTCGGTATTGAAGTTTGATAAACAGAGCCTCGGGAATCTGGAGTATTCGCTCAAGAGAGAGATGTTGGCCACCGACCGCAGCGGCGGATATATGTCGACCACCATCACGTGCTGCAACACCCGAAAATACCACGGGCTGGTGGTGTGCCCCAAGGATGCCACCGAGGAGGAGTATGTGCTGCTCTCGTCGCTGGACGAAACCGTGATACAGCACGACCAGTCGTTCAACCTGGCGATACACCGGTTTCCCGGAACCTACGAGCCGCGGGGACACAAATACATTACCGACTTCGACTATACGCCCTCGCCGGCGATCACGTACCGCGTCGGCGGAGTGGTGCTGCGGAAGGAACTGTTGTGGATACACAGCAAAACACAGCTGCTGATACGATACACCCTCGTGGAGGCTACTTCGGCGACTAAACTGAGGCTGAGGCCGTTCCTCGCCTTTAGAAACAAACACTCGCTGAGCGAGGCCAACATGTTCGCCGACGGACATTCGTATCCCGTTCGAGGCGGGGTGAAGTGCAGGCTCTACGGCGACTTCCCGTGGCTGTACATGCAGGTGGACAGCGACAACTGCGAGTTCGTGGCAGCGCCCGACTGGTACTACAAGTTCGAGTACCTCGAAGAAAAGGCGCGCGGATATCCGTTTCAGGAAGACCTGCTGACCCCCGGCTATTTCGAGATAGATATTCGTAAGGGCGAAAGCGTGGTGTTCTCCGCCGCTCTCGACCAGATGTGGTCGAGCGAGACCATCGACAAGATATTCGAGGGCGAGCTTGCGCGACGCAGCGACAAGAAGGATTTCCTGTCGTGCCTGCGCCACTCGGCACGGCAATTTATCTCGCGCCGCGAGGACCGTACCGAAGTTATAGCCGGTTGGCCGTGGTTCGGACGATGGGGACGGGATACGTTCATTGCCCTGCCCGGGATAACCCTCTCACGGGGCGATGTGGCGAGTTGCGTCGACGTGGTGGACACCATGACGCGGGAGATGTCCGGCGGGCTTTTCCCGAATATGGGCGAGGCGTACAACTCGGTCGACGCGCCGCTGTGGTTCTTCTGGACGCTGCAACAACTCGCCGGACACATCGGCGAGGAGCGGGTGTGGAACGACTACGGCGAGAAGATGAAAGGAATTCTCGACGCATATCGACGCGGAATAGGAGGCAACGGCATAGGCGGATTTAACGAGAAGATCATTGAGATACACGATAACGGGTTGGTGTGGGCCGGTGGACAGGGCCTGGCGCTGACGTGGATGGACGCCGTGGTGGACGGAGTGCCCGTGACGCCGAGGGACGGATATCAGGTGGAGATCAACGCCCTGTGGTACAACGCCGTGTGCTGGACTCTCGAAATGGCGCTGAAACATGGCGACAAGGAGTTTGTGAACGAGTGGGAGGCGATGCCCGAGAGAATCAGGGCGTCGTTCGTCGAGACGTTCTGGTCGGACAAAAAAGGATATCTGGCAGATTATGTCAACCCGGGCGCTAAGGACGTCGGGCCGCTGTGGGAGGAGGGCGGACGAAACTTCTTCGTGAGGCCCAATCAGGTGATAGCATGCTCGCTGCGCTACAAGATACTGAGCGAGGAGCAGCGGTTGGATGTGCTCGGGGCTATCAAACGACACCTGCTCACGCCCAAGGGTTTGCGAACCCTCTCGCCGCAAAACCCCCTCTATCAGGGACGCTACGAGGGTGACCAGCCCACGCGAGATCGTGCATACCACCAGGGAACCGTGTGGCCGTGGCTGCTGGAACACTACGTGGCCGCAAGGTTCGACGTGCAGGGGGCGAAGTTCCTGGAGCTCGCCGAGGAGATCCTCGCCGGTTTCGAGGAGGATATCGACAGCTACGGAATAGGGTCGATACCCGAAATTTATGACGGAGACCCGCCGCACGCACAGCGTGGCGCTATCTCGCAGGCGTGGAGCGTGGGGGCGGTTTTACGGATCAATGAGATGATCGAGAAAATGAAAATGGTTAATGATTAATGGTTAATGGTTAATGAGCTAACGCGATATGTGATTCTGCGTAGCTATTAACCATTAACCATTAATCATTGACAATTAATAATCAACGAAGATGAGGGTTTTAATGTTCGGATGGGAGTTTCCGCCGCATATTGCGGGCGGGCTGGGCACGGCGACGTATGGATTGACGCGCGGGCTGGCCAAACATGGCGTCGAGGTGAAGATGGTCGTGCCGAAGGCTTACGGCGACGAAGACCAACGCTTCGTCAGGGTGGTGAACGCCTCCGATGTCGTTACGCGGTTCGGCGATACGGCCCATAAGGATATCTGGGACAAGATGACCTTCATTGAGATCGACTCGAACATGATACCGTACGCCTCGCCCGAGGAGTACTTCGCAAAACGCGAAGAGTGGGAACGCACCGGTAGTGTCAAAACCGGGGGCGATATCTGGACGGGCCGGTTCACATTCTCGGGACGGTACGGCGAAAACCTGATGGAGGAGGTGGCGCGATATGCGATGGTGGCGGCCGAGGTGGCGAAACAGATGGAAGGACAGTTCGACGTGATACACGCCCACGACTGGCTCACGTACTTCGCCGGGATCGCCGCCAAAGCAGTGAGCGGAAAGCCGCTGGTAGTACACATGCACGCAACCGAATATGACCGCAGCGGCGAAAACGTTAACCGGACGGTGTACGATATTGAACGGGCGGGAATGGAGGCCGCTGACAGGGTGATAGCCGTGAGTAACCTGACGAGGAATATTGTGATCGAAAAATACGGCATCCCCGCCGAAAAAGTGGTGACGGTGCATAACGCAGTGAGGTTCGCCGGTACTGCCGCAGAGGATGTCGAGCGGGGGGTCGAGGACAAGATCGTCACTTTCCTGGGACGTATAACGTATCAGAAAGGGCCGGACTACTTTGTGGAGGCAGCGGCAAAGGTGCTCAAAAAACTGCCCGGAGTGAGGTTCGTGATGGCGGGAAGCGGCGATATGATGAACCACGTGGTGAGAAGGGTGGCGGCGCTCGGCATTGCCGACAGGTTCCACTTCACGGGGTTCCTAAAGGGCGACGACGTGCAGAAGATGTTTTCGCTGAGCGACGTGTACGTCATGCCGTCCGTGAGCGAGCCGTTCGGTATCTCGCCACTCGAGGCCATGAGGTCAAACGTGCCGGTGATAATCTCCAAACAGAGCGGCGTGGCGGAGGTGCTGGAGTATGCCGTGAAGGTCGACTACTGGGACGTAGACGCAATGGCCGACGCGATATACGCCCTGGTCAGATACCCCGCGCTGTCACGGATGTTCTCGTCGAAGGGCCTGGAGGAGGTCACCGGACTGAAGTGGGACAACGCCGCCGCAAAAGTTAAAGAGGTATACCAAGCCGCTATTAATAATGGTTAATGATTAATGATTAATGGTTAATGGTTAATAGCTACGCAGAATTACATATCGCGTTAGCTCATTAACCATTAATAATTAACCATTAAAAAAACGAAGTTTTTTATGAAAACGATCTGTTTCTACTTTCAGGTTCATCAGCCCATGAGGCTGCGCAAGTATCGCTTTTTCGATATGGGCAAGAGCCACAACTACCTCGACGACGCGGCTAACCGCTCGATCATGCAGAAGGTGGCACGCAGGTGCTATCTACCCATGAACGCTCTGATGTTGAAACTGATCGAAGAGAACAAGGGGGCTTTCAAGGTGACCTATTCGATCTCCGGCCCGGCCATCGAGCAGTTTAAGGCTTACGCGCCCGAAGTGCTCGACTCATTCAAGAAGCTGGCGGCGACCGGACAGGTGGAGTTCCTGGCCGAAACGTACTCACACTCGCTCGCATCGCTGGTCGATATGGACGAGTTCCGAACCGAGGTGAAACGACACGTGGCGCTGATGGAGGCCGAGTTCGGGCAGAAACCAAAGGCGTTCCGAAACACAGAGCTGATATACTCCGACGCAATAGGCGCCGAGGTGGCCGCGATGGGCTTCAGGGCAATGCTGGCCGAAGGGGCGAAACACGTGCTGGGTTGGAAATCGCCAAACTACGTCTACGCCGGAGCTGTCGACCAGAAGTTGAGGTTGCTGCTGCGCAATTATAAACTGTCGGACGATATCGCCTTCAGATTCTCTAACCGCGGGTGGGACGAGTGGCCGCTCACGGCCGAGAAATATGTGGGATGGCTGGCCGACGCCACAAACCCGGGCGAGGTGATAGACCTGTTTATGGACTACGAAACCTTCGGCGAACACCAGTGGGCCGACAGCGGGATATTCGACTTCATGGCCCGGCTGCCCAAAACCGCGCTCGCAAAAAAACACGGGTTGGAATTCGCTACCGTGAGCGAGGTGGCCGCAAAATACCAGCCCGTCGCGGTGTTGCACTCGCCTCACGCAATGAGCTGGGCCGACGAGGAACGGGACGTCACAGCATGGCTGGGCAACGAACTGCAGGACGAGGCGTTCTCAAAACTGTACGCCCTCAAAGATAAAGTCCGCGAGCTGAAGAACCCCGACTTCGATTTCGTGTGGAGCTTTATGCAAAACTCCGACCACTTCTACTACATGGCCACAAAGTGGCTGTCGGACGGCGACGTCCACACCTACTTCAACCCCTACGGATCGGCATACGAGGCGTTCATCAACTACATGAATGTGCTGAGCGACTTCACGATAGAACTCGACCGGGCCATGTCGAAGCGCTAAAACGCGAGTCCGTCGAGCTGCGCCTCCACCTTTTCGATGTGCGTTCCGGCCGTTCTCTCGGCGCGATTGTTGCCGATGGGTGCGAACACGACCGCGTCGCCCATGTAGGGCGCGATGTCGGAGATGTAGCTGCCGGCGTCGCCCCCTCCGCAGGTGTAGAACGGGATGACGGTCTTGCCAGCGAAGTCGTGCGCCGCAACGAACGACAACACGGGTAGCGAGGCCCCTCCGAACCAGATGGGAGTGCCCAGGAACACGACGTCGTAGTCGGCGAAGTTTTCGACCGTGGCGCTCAGTTCCGGCATGGCGCCGGTCTCGCGCTGAACGCCGACCACAGCGATGGTTTCGGCCTCGCCGGCGGGGTAGGGCGTGGCGAGGGTGATCTCGTGGATGTCGCCGCCGAACCGCGCCTGGATCTGCTCCGCGACGGCTTCGGTGTTGCCCGACTGGGAATAGTAGGCGATCAGGATCTTGGGCTTGCCGCCGCCGCAAGCAGTCAGCACGGCGCTCAATACGAGGAGAAGTAAGATCTTTGCTTTCATAACGCGCGATATTTTACGTGGGTGTCGGTGCAAATATAGCGAATAAAAAGTGTAACTTTGCGGGACAATTTGCAAACTGCTGTTACGGATTATGAACGTGCTTGAGATGATGGAACGCACCGGCGTCGTGCCGGTGTTCTACAATGGTGACCCGGAGGTGGCCGCGAACGTGGTGAAGGCGTGCTACAAGGGAGGAATACGGGCGTTTGAGTTTACCAATCGCGGGGAGAAGGCCTTCGAGGTTTTTCAGGCCCTCGTGAGGATGGCCGACGCCGAGTGCCCGGGACTTGTGATGGGAATAGGGTCGATAGTGTCGGCCGACGACTGTGGCCGCTTCGTCGAGGCCGGGGCGAGGTTCGTGGTGGGGCCGGTGTTCTGCGACGAAGTGATGGAAAGGGCCGACCGGCTCGGAGTGCCGTACGTACCGGGTGCGGCGACGCCAACCGAGGTGTTCAACGCATGGAGGGCCGGAGCGAAGATAGTGAAGGTGTTCCCCGCAGCCGAAGTGGGTGGGCCGGCGTTCGTGAAAGCCGTGCTGGCGCCAATGCCGTGGCTCAGGATCATGGTGACAGGAGGGGTGGAACCGACGCGCGAAAACCTGACACGCTGGTTCGCCGCGGGAGTGAAATGCGTCGGTATTGGGTCGAACCTGTTCCCCAAAGAGCTTGTGGACGCCGGGCGATGGGACGATCTGGCCGAAGGCGTCGCACGGACACTCGCCGTGGTGGCGGAACTGAGAGCCTGACAACAGACGAAATTGTAATAAAACGCTAACCAAGCCATGAGCATCAAATCTATCAACGAAAAGGTGAGCAGCTACCGCTGGTCGATATGCGCCCTGCTGTTCTTCGCAACGACCGTCAACTATCTCGACCGGCAGGTGCTGAGCCTGTTGCAGCCCACCCTGTCGGGAGAGTTCGGGTGGACGAATACCGACTATGGAAATATCACAGCCGTGTTCCAGTTTGTGTACGCACTGGCGATGCTATTCGCCGGACGGTTCATAGACTGGATCGGTACGAGGCGCGGGTACGCCTGGGCGATAGTGCTGTGGTCGGTGGGGGCAATGATACACGCCTTTGCCGTGGGGATAGGGGGCGCCGTCGCTCCGGTGTTCTCGATCGTGGGGGTCGTGCTGCCGGTGTCGGTGCTCGGTTTTATGGTGGGACGAACGGTGCTGGCCGTGGGAGAGGCGGGCAACTTTCCCGCAGCAATAAAAACCGTCGCCGAATGGTTCCCAAAGAAAGAACGGTCGCTGTCGACCGGTATATTCAACTCGGGGGCGAACATCGGTGCCGTGTTGGCGCCGCTGACCGTGCCCTGGATCGCCGCAAAGCTGGGGTGGCAGATGGCCTTCATCATTGTGGGTGCGATAGGCTTCCTGTGGCTCATATTCTGGTTCGCCTTCTACGACTCTCCCTCCGCAATGCTGCGAAAAGGACGTATCACTCAAGGCGAGTACGACCATATTCACAGCGACAAGGACGAGGTGTCGATACAGCCCGAAGCTACCGAAGAAGGTGGCACCGAACGAGTGTCGTGGTGGAGGCTGCTGGGGTTCAGGCAAACGTGGTCGTTCTTCATAGGCAAATTCCTGACCGACGGCGTGTGGTGGTTCTTCCTGTTCTGGCTGCCCGCATACCTGGGAGCGCAGTACGGCATCTCGGGAACAGGCGTGATGCTGCCGCTGACAGTGCTGTACAGCATGACAATGGTGGGCAGTATAGGAGGAGGATGGTTCCCGGCATACTTCATTAACAAGGGAATGGAACCGTACAGCGCGCGGATGAAGGCGATGCTCATCATAGCGCTATTCCCGCTGGTGGTGCTGGCCGCCCAGCCGCTGGGGCATGTCAGTATGTGGATACCGGTGTTGCTGATAGGGGTCGGAGCTTCGGCCCATCAGGCCTGGAGCGCAAACATATTTACAACAGTGTCCGATATGTTCCCAAGAAAAGCCGTCGCCTCCGTGACAGGAATAGGCGGTATGGCCGGAGGGATAGGCGGGGTCGTCGTCTCGAAGGTCGCAGGGCCACTGTTCGACCACTTCGAAGCTCTCGGTCACGTCGAAACAGGGTATACGATCATGTTTACGTTCTGTGCGCTGGCGTATGTGGTCGCCTGGGTGATAATGCGCTCGCTGGTTCCGCGGTTTAAGGCTGTGGTGGTTTGATTGTGGGGGGGGTGTGATGGTTTGATTGTGGGACGCTGGTGGGGGGCGCTGGCGGGACGCTGGGGGGACGAGGGCTGGATGATGGTGGGATGATTGCGGGATGATGGCGGGGGTTGTGAAAAAAATCGTGTTGTTTGCGCCGTTTTTTTTGGAGATTAGTTTTTTCGCTTTCTTTTTGCCCCCGAAAGCGAGCCACTAACGTGGCAAGGCTCATCGACCGGAGCCGGCGCGGTTAAAGCTGGTAGCGGTTAAGGCTGGTAGCGGTGAAGGCCGGTAGCGGTGAAGCTGGTAGCAGTGAAGGGAGGTGAGGTGAAACGCAAAACAATAACGCGGAAATAGCTCAGTTGGTAGAGCACGACCTTGCCAAGGTCGGGGTCGCGAGTTCGAGTCTCGTTTTCCGCTCCAAGGGTCTCATTTTGAGGCCCTTTTGAGGCCCTTTTTTGTTTGTGATGGTCAGCGAACCGGCGCAAATGAATCTGATTATCAGCAAAATGCGGCATGGCAACGAATCTTGTCTGCCGCAACTTCCGAAGAATAATGCACCTTAATCGTGGCCTGTTCGTGGTACAAACCCGAGGCCATGAAAATGTACCACTATATGGGTTTTTATTCGCTGATCCACAATGGCTTGCGTAGCGACAGTCCGGTTTTTCCTGCATAAATTTGTATCATCTAAAAAACAAAATTTATGGAACGAAAAACATTCAGAATCCTGTTCCTGCTGCGCAAGTGCAGGACGGGTAAAAACGGCCTCGCACCCATTCTGGCGAGGATTACGACCAATGGGCTGCAAAGCGAGATTTACATCCAGTGCCACGTCAGTCCGGCGAAGTGGAGCCAGACCAAAGAGCGGGCGACGGGTAACGACCGGCTGTCGTGTCAGGTGAACGCCTGTCTCGATGACTTTCGGGCGCGAGTGCTCGAAATCCGGCAGGAGCTAATCGAGGAGGGTTACGAGGGGCACGCCATTCAGATCAAGGAGCGGTT
>QMCD01000967.1_pt1 | contig 18772 bp, 5 predicted proteins | sample 1821841 | NCBI WGS metagenome assembly QMCD01 (sample SAMN01991225, study PRJNA193472) | Termite gut metagenome, whole genome shotgun sequencing project. | isolation source: worker | host: Macrotermes natalensis
ATTTGCCAAACTGCGTGAGGCATCGCACAATTTAGCGATACTAAATTCTATTGAAGAAATTGAAGAGATTGAACCTGAAGTTATTGAACGCACAGGAAACATCATTTCAGACTTGCTGTTTTCTGGACTTCCCGCAGCATCTGCAGAAACGTCCTTTGAAGTCAACCTTGGTGTGATGAAAATGAAACGTTCTGTAAAGAGCGAAAAACAGATTCGTCAAAGTGAGTTCGAAGAAATGAAACAGATGATCAAAAAATTACTACAAAATTTCGAAAATTCAAAATTTTAAGAAAAATAATTTACTAACAAGCAACCAAAACAAAAATATTATGCTTATAAAAACCTACGGATCGGCGATTTATGGCGTGGATGCCATTACAATTACGGTAGAAACGAGTGTGGAACTCGGTGTGAATTTTTTAATGGTCGGACTGCCTGACAGTGCTGTAAAAGAAAGCCAGCAACGGATCGAATCAGCGCTTTCGCAAAACGGATTCCGGTTTCCCGGAAAAAAAATTGTGATTAACATGGCACCTGCCGATATTCGGAAAGAAGGCTCTGCCTACGATTTAACGCTGGCCATCGGCATCTTGGCAGCTTCGGAACAAATCCAATCCGACCGTGTCGGCGATTATATTTTAATGGGCGAACTTTCATTAGATGGTGGCCTTCGCCCGATTAAAGGCGCTTTACCGATTGCTATCGAAAGTTTGAAACGTGGATTCAAAGGGATTATTCTTCCGAAAGAAAATGCCGAAGAGGCCGCTATTGTTAGCGATTTGAAAGTTTATGGCGCCAATCATATTCTCGAAGTTATTCGTTTTTTCAATAATGAAAACAATCTGAAACCTACGGAAATCAACGCACGTGAAGAATTTAGAAATTGCACCGAACGTTATGCTTGGGATTTTTCCGATGTTCGCGGACAAGAAAATATCAAGCGGGCTTTGGAAATCACTGCTGCCGGCGGACACAACGTGATTTTGATCGGGCCTCCGGGCTCCGGAAAAACCATGCTGGCTAAACGCATGCCATCTATTCTACCTCCAATGACCCTTCACGAAGCGCTCGAAACGACCAAAATTCATTCCGTAGCGGGCAAACTCGGACGCACTCGGGGGTTGGTGTCGGCACGACCATTTCGGGCGCCTCATCACACGATTTCGGACGTGGCTTTGGTCGGCGGTGGCTCCGTGCCTCAACCCGGCGAAATTTCATTAGCACACAATGGCGTCTTGTTTTTAGACGAAATGCCGGAATTCAAACGGCAAGTGTTGGAAGTGCTGCGGCAACCGATGGAAGATAGAATCGTCAACATTTCCCGAGCACGAATGTCGATTGATTATCCTGCCAATTTTATGCTTGTTGCGGCTATGAACCCCTGCCCTTGCGGGAATTACAACCATCCATGGAAACCTTGCACGTGCGCACAAGGCATCGTAGCAAAATATCTCAACAAGATTTCAGGTCCTTTGTTAGACCGCATGGATTTGCACGTTGAAGTTACACCTATCGACGAAAACATCGTCAATTCGCTGAATCCGGGCGAAAATAGCACAACGATCCGCCAGCGTGTTATCATTGCACGACAAAAACAAGAACTCCGGTTTTCGGCCGAACCCGACATTCATTGCAATGCACAAATGATGACCAAGCACATCCGTGAACATTGTCAATTAGACGAAAACAGCCAAACCATTCTCAAACAAGCCATGCAAAAGTTAGGATTAACGGCAAGGGCTTACGACCGTATTCTGAAAGTATCTCGCACCATTGCGGATTTGGACGACAGTGCGAATATTCAAATCCATCATCTTTCGGAAGCCATTCATTTTCGTTCGCTTGACCGCGAAAATTGGGGGAAAACTTAAATCGCCCAATAATCTTCAAGCAAACTTGCTCTTCGATTGGTTTGCGGAACGTATGAAAAACCGATATTGAAAATTTTGGAATAATTCGTACCGGAATAATATTCCACGCTTATATTGAGCGCAAATTTATTAAAACCAATTCCCAAAGTAGGTATTACCACATTGGGCGTTCGATAATAACAGCCTACATTCAAGAATTTATCTTCACTTCGAAGTTGAATGGTCAAACCCGTTTCCATGTAGCCTTGTCCATCTTGCGTAACATACATAGCCGATGGAATCCAATGCAGGTAATGACCTTCGTAACGGCCATTCGCACTGAGCACGAGTTTAGGTTTGAGATAAGTTTCTTCGGATAAAAAATCCGTTTTCACCGGAATCAAGTGAAATGCTGCGCCACCCGCCCTCAAAGCAAAAAACGGACTTAAATACCCTTGCCAATAAGCACCCGCTGATGCGTCAAAACTATTTTTATTGCTTTGTGTCAAATAACTCGGCTGTCTGTTTGGATCATACCCGCCTTTGTAAGCCGGATCATATTGACTACCGAAACTCAACTGTTCCACCGAAAATCCGGTTTGCTTGAAACCTCCTTGCACGCCGAGAGAAACAAAACTCCATTTTGTCAAATTCACACGATAAGCATAAGACATCAAAACATTGAAATCTCGCAATGCAGAGCGGTTCACCGAATTAGAAAACACGGCCAATCCAACCGCCATTCTAATCTTATCGAAATTATAATCGGCAGCAAGGCCAGTACCCTTGATACCTCCGGAAAGCGATTCTGCCATTTGACTTTTGAAATACGAATGAACCCGAAAAGCATCGTCGAACAGCCCGGTAGAAGCCGGATTCAACTGTGCAGGCGAAGATGTTAATGTCGATAGCGGAAAATCCGTTTGCGCATTTATATCACGCAAACCAATCAAAACCGCTATTAATATCAAACATCTTTTGCTAAACCTCATCGAATTAAGGTAGAGGTTCCTGATTTCACAACTTCTTGTCCATCGGCTAATTTAGCGGTAACTCTATACGAATAATTTCCCGTTGGCATATCTTTGCCTTGACTTTTGCCGTCCCAGCCTTGATCGCGTGTTTGTGTAGAAAATAATTCTTTGCCATCCAATGAATAAACCGAAAATTGAATGCTGATAATATCTTCACCATACACTTTCAACACCTTATCTTCATCATTCGGCGCACTTGGCATAAAAGCCGTAGGAACAAACACACCGCTCAACTGCGGAAGTACTTGAACCTGCAACAACGTATCATCACGACATCCATCTACACTTTCAACAGTCAGAACAACCGGAAATATGCCAATATTTGAAAATGTATGATGAACATTCAAATCGTTGTCTTCTATTGCAGGAGCGCCTGCAAAACTCCAAAACGCCTTTTCCCAATCGCTGCTTTCGTTCTCAAATTCCGCCGGTTCTCTGGCCATGACTTCTTGGGTTAGCAAACGAGTTTTTGCATTAGGAACTAATCCTCGAATCACTTCTATAAATCTTTCGGTCCGGCTTTTACAACCGTCCGGAGCCAATGCACGCACAGCATAATACCCTTCTTCGCAGTTGGGCAATACCAATGCTGTATCAATCGGCGTAACTAAATTTTCCGAATCATACCAAAGATAGCGCATATCCGGCAGCGGGCTCAAAACATGAAGGTCCACAGACGACTCCGTGCAAAGTGTCTGATCGTCCACAAGCGGTTGAGCCGGCAAACCTCTTACCGTGAGATACAACGTATCTTTCGCATGACAATTACCAATTCGAGCATCAAACGCATACAAGTACGATGTAAAAGGCGCATCGCTGACGCTGATAAATATACCAACCGAAGGTTTGTTGCCGCTATTCGTCATCGCATAAACGGGATCCCATTGAAACAAATTTCCATTCGTTTCTACCGAAACAAACAGAGTGTCGTATCTACAAATGGTGTCGTATCTCTTAGGCATCTGAGCATAAACCGAAAACGTTCGAGCTACAAACACATTCGATTGTTTCTCATTTTCTACTAAACATTCCACGCCATCTACTTTCATCGTAACATAGACCAAATCGCCATCTTCAGGCACATAAACCAATGCCGTATCGGTTTCGGGGCGTTCTTGTCCATTGACAAACCAGCGAATCGTTCCCGAATAATCGGTTGATGTATTTGAATAACTGGCCAATGCGTTTAGTGTCATAATTTCGCCTTCACAAAGTGAATCCAACTCCGGAGTCAACTGTAAGGTCAGCGGTTTGGGCGCTTTAATGACATTAACTTTAACCGTATCCGTAATAAAACAGTCGTACTCATTCAAAATTTTAACGACATAATCGGTGGTTTGGCTTGGTGTGGCCGTAATTTCGGCGTCTGTATGCGATGACAAACCTGCCGTTGGTGTCCAATCGTAACGTTCTCCGCCATTCGCTATAAGTCGTGTAGATTCTCCCGGACACAACGTTGTATCACCAAAAGCCTCGCCTTCGGGAATCGGAAGTTCAACAATAGTCATAGACAACGACTGTGCAAAATTCTCGCCACACGTTACAATATCCGCGGAAGCGTGCACTTCGCAATAGATCTCATCGTCACCGTTGAGTTTAACAGCGTAAGTCGGTGTCATGGTTTGCGTATCTCTCACGCCATTGATGAACCAATCGAACATCGGCGACAAACCTCCATTAACCGGTTGGGCTTCAAAAACAAACGTATTATCGGCATTGGCACAATAGGTTGTATCACGACCGATGAGTTCCATTTTGTTCGTTACCTCAACATAAGGCTGAACTTCAATAGTAACAGAATCTTTGCTCGAACACAGTTCTTGCTCGTCAAACACTTCGATAACGTATTTCGTGGTTACATCCGGTTTTACGTAAAACGTTTCATCGGTTCGTCCATCAACCTTAGGATCGGTCGTTGCCGTCCAATGATACGTCCAGCTGCGCTCTCCCTCGCCGAGAGCAGCAAGTTCAATCGAATCGGTGTTACAAATTTTGTTATCGCTATACCAAATTTTGGTTTTAATAAGAGGATTAACATGAAACCGCATGGGTTCAGACACAACCGTTTTCGCAAGACACGTGTTCGGGTAGGTTACACGAAGTTGATAAACATCGCCGTCACGAAGATTAGACGTCATTATATTAGCACCATCGGTTGTTTCAAAACCATTTCTTAACCATGTCCGTGTTACCCCCGACGTCGGTGAATAGACTTGCCGTAGCTGAACTTGTTGACCTTTACAAATCAACGTATCACCCATTCTTAATTGAATAGACGCTTTAACCGTGTCCGCACGCAGCGTACGAACAATCAGCGTATCGGTTGACTCACAGCCACGATTGTCTTTTCCTGTAACAATATAGGTTTTTACCGCATCGGATTCCGGCATTGCAACAGGGTTCTGAACATTAAGCGCAGATAAGGTTGCATCGGCATTCCATGTATATGCTAATGGCGTTTCACTGTTAACCGACAATTGAACCGATGTTCCATTGCAAATAGCCGTGTCTTTTTGGAAAATAAGTTTAGGTAAATCAAGAATCGTAATGGCTTTAGACGAAATGCGTGCAGGCAAGTTTCCGGCACACTTGAAATTCGATTCAAAAACCGCCACTACGCTATCGCCTTGCTTAGGATTTTTCAAGGTATAAGATAATCCCGAACCTACTTCTTTATCGTTCCAATACCACGTTACCCAAGCATTTCCTGCGTTTTCAAACGTTGCATCAAACGTGATTTCGCCACCCTTACAAACACTCAAATCAACCAAGTCTGCATCAGACGTAATCGCTAAATTCGCATCAACCATATTCACAAAGGTCGGTTTTACCGGCAAAACAGTGTCTATAACAATACCTTCCGGCGAACATTTGGAATGCGTAATCACAATCGCCCACAAACTATCTCCGTTTTTCAAAATTTCTCCTACTTTTGGAAAATGCTCATCATTGATATTGAACGCATATCCTTCGTTAAACACCACTCGTTCATCTTGGTTCAACTGTTCGTTAATAATCAAGTTTTGATGTTTTTCAGGACTATTAGTCAATGCCACAGAAACAGTCGGATCAAACTCATAGCGTCCCCACTCTTTATCATTGAGCATCCAAATAACCGTTGTATTTTGGCCAAACTGTTCCATTCCGGTTAATCGCATGGCGTAAACTTCGCCTGCGCTGTTACAAATTGTGTCGCCGCCCATATCCGAAACAATCGTCGGAACTTTCAACTGTTTCGTCGTTTTAAGTTTAGGCATCCAATAGTTTGACACACGATTGTTATTGATCAAACATTTACAACTTGTATTCGTAAATTTCACGCTGAAACGATCCCAATAATTCAAACTTTTTACAGCACGAGATACATTGGCGTCAGTGCCGTAATACGTGAATGAATCAATGAGTTCATCATTTCGATAAATTTCAAAAAACGGATTTGTTCCAAGATTATGCGCATAGAAAAACAGCAACACCGAATCTTCATTACAGTCTTCTGAACTGATGTTTCTCGAACTATCAATCGTGATACCTGTAATTTGATAGTATTCCGATTTCGGATCTTCTTCGTTTGAATACACATACTGTTGATCCACACATTGCTCCGAAGATGCATACACTATCGCACGGAATTTATAGCCATTTCCGGCGCTTGGAAATGTTACTTTCGCGCCTTCATAATACGTTTTGTTTTCATTATCTCTGGCGCGGTAACCATCAACTTCCCAATAGATTTTAGGATTCTCTCCAGCATTTTGAACCGTTGCCTCGAATGTGATAGGCATATTGATACAATACCCGATTTCGTATTGCTCTCTTGATGCTTCATCCATGGCTATTTGGATAGAAAGCGGCTTGGCTGCTTCAACGAAAACAGTATCCGTCAACAGCAATTCGTTATAAGTAACTTCATCTCTAACACGAACCGAAATCGCAGTTGTTCCGTAAAACGTAAGGTTTGTGCCTTTGGAATTAGCATGAGATAATTGAGGTTCTTGTCCGCTATAAAGTTTCTTGAACTCCCATTCGTAACTTTTCTCATCGCTTCCACCTTTGATAAGAGCGGCCAACGCTACGGTTTGCCGTGTTATTCCATTTTCTCCACAAAATACGCTGTCGCTTTTTTCGATAAATCCAAACAGCTCATCTCCATAAACATCTACCTTGACATTAACCGTACGCACACAGCCATTTCTATCGGTGGCTTGTCCCCAAAACCACGTGGGTTCTGTTATTGCGAGCGTTTTGGTTGCTGAATCCTGAACATTTTTCACTTTCTCTGCCGGAAACCATTGATATTGATAGGGTATAAATGGGTCTTTATAAGCATTGTCATATCCAAAAACCATGCTCAAATCAATGGAATCGCCTATTCGTATAAAATAATCGTCCGAAGCGTTTAATTCATTCGGATTGCCCGGCGCATAGATATAGATACTATCCACGCCCATACAACCATCGCTGTTATAGCCTCTTACCAAGAATTTATAAAAATATTCTTCAGGTTGTCTTGGCATGAAAAGCGGATTAAAAACATCGGTTCTATCCAAATAGTTTTTTGCTTCGCCGGTATAGTGATGAAAATCCGTAGGATAGGTTTCCCACTCATAGCGCTCTGCGCCGGAAGCCGTTAATGGCAAATTATCATCTTTGCACATGCGCATGTCGAGAGCCGGTGTCTGAGGATAAACCTTTTTCCCTTCAATTTTCACTTGCGGACTGGATTTGGCGAGAATACGCCCACCCGCAGCAGCAACGGCATTTCTGGTATCATAAAATTCATACGCCCCATTACCAAACGCCATTCCGCAACGGCTTAACTTCACCGAATCATTAGATCCCGGCGTTTTCTTGATTCGAAGGTTGAGATTAAACAAAACACTTCCGTCCGGCCGTTTGATAGGACCGCCCCAAGGATCAGCATTAGCGTAAGCTATCGCAATATTTGGATGTTCGTAAAATTGAATTGCCAAAAAATAATTTGTAACGAACATGCCTCGTGAGAAAAACTCCATATCCCATCCTGTAAACAAAGGCAAACCCATCTTCTTATCAGAATCCCATTCCAACAACACCGGTTCAACAAGAGATGTATCTAATTGAAAAAACAGGGTGAATGAATTAAGGCCTAATTCACTAATTCCATAAAGTCGAACAGGTACTTCTACAATTTCTCCCGGACAGCCCCAAATCGAATCCATTTGAACCGACGCGTGTCCTTCTCCCCAAAAAGCATCTTTCTGTTGTGCTACGGATAGCATGTTTGTGAATAACAAACCGATTGCTAAAAAAAGTAAACGTGTTTTCATAGCTATCCTCCCATTTTAGTAAATAATTTTTTTGCGAAGATACGACTAAAAAATGAAAAAAGCAAGTATAAATAAAAAAAAATTAAAAAAAATTAAAAATCGTATTGTGTTTCGAGACGCTGTAAGGTATTATACGTATTGATTATTTGCGTTCGATAGCTCAAAATAATTTCATGAGAAGGCTTTGTATTTACTTCTCTCAAATGCCCTGTATGTATATCATACGAATAACCCAAACTAAACATATCTTGGAAATTAAATCCAACTAAAAGGGAAATAGCATCAAATCGCCAAGCCACCCCTAATTGGAACATATTCAGATAAGAAGCCCGCACCATAAGGTCGGCATTCGTGATAAATGAGGAGTTTCTCATAAAAACGCTCGGAATAACGCGCCAATTCTCATTAATCCGGTAATAGTAAGTCATGTAATAGTAAAAGTGAGCATGGAAACGCTCATCAATAGTTCCTAAAACTAATGGAATATGCTGAACAGACGCACCCACGCACAATTCGGGAGTATAATATTCAAGTCCGAACCCAAGATCGGACATTAATCCATTACGGTAGTCCACCATATTTCCATGCGCAGTTACACCGCCTTGAAGACTTCTCGACACTAAACCCAAATTGAGGCCGATACTCAACCAAGCCTCTTCTTGCACTTGCAAGTGATAGGCATAAGTGCCTTTCACTTGAAACGTATGGTTCACGTGTTGGCGACCATCGTAAACGGTAAGGCCGACGCCCGAACGTCTTTCCCAAAAGAATTGAGACGCATTCAGCAAGACATAACCCGGCCTGTCCTCCTTGGCTATGCCCGGTGTTCCTGCCCATTGCGCACGATAAGCGCCCGAAACAAAGAATTTATCCGCAAAACCCGTAGCCGCAGGATTATAGTATAATTTATTGGCATACAATTGGGTAAGATATACGTCATCTTGTGCAAAAGTTGCGCCAAAAGTAAATATACTTAAAATTAGTAATAATATTTTCTTCATATCAATTCTTCCCAATGTTCTTTTTTTTTGTTATTGAAGTTTTGTAAGGGTGCGTTCGCGCACCCTTACAAGCCTCCTTACGGTCGATCCCCTTCTCTCATCACAGTTACAGCACCCGAAATGATTGTTATTCCTTCCGGAGTGGGGACTTTAGCATTATAATAGTACGTTCCCGAACGAACTTTTTTATTCTTATACGTAGCATCCCATCCTTTTGTTCCATAATCTTTAATTTTTAATCCCCAACTGTCTCGAACTTCTACGTCGAAATCGGGCAGGAACACGCGATTCAGCGGATAATAAATATCATCCGGAATAACCACATTCGGGATTGGAATCAACTTCAATTGGAGCGTATCCGAATTTTCGCAGCCGTATTCATCTCTTACAAATCCGACCACCATATTGGAATCTTCGCCGGCTTTGTACGTCGTTACAAACATCGGATTGCTACCTTTTTGCGGATTATTGGAGCCCGTATTTTCCGGATCGGGATTCAGTTCGTATTCACCGGTCAAATCGTTGAGAATAAACCTGTAGAATGCGTATTCTTGGAATCGCACCGGAGATAATTCATAATGAATCACTTGATTATAGTAATAAGCGTCATTATACATCTTCGGTGTTGCAAACAGTCTGACATGTGGCAGATTACGAATACTAACATTGACCGTGGTTGTTTTTTCTGCACCCATCGCATCAGCTATCGTTATTCTATAGGTAACTTGCCTTCCTGCACTCAACGACGTACGGAACCCAACAACGGAATCAGTTCCTTCCCAACTTAGATGGCTGCCTTGTAAAACATCGTCAATATAAACCTCGGACACTTCCGATGCCTCGAATCGGTACGTCAACGGCTCTATACCGCCCAATGTTTTGGGAGTCAAGTAAATGATATCATTGTTACATACCAAAAGTTCTCCGGCAGTCGGCCATGGGTCAAGATTCGGATGATTGAGGAACGTCGTGTCGGTAATTGTATCACGACTGAGATCCGGACGTAAGGAGATTTCATCCAAATCCACTAAATCCAATACAAATTTAGTTCTGGTTTCAATAATAACCGTATCTTGGCTTACACAGCCTTGGAAATCCGTAACCTCAGCCAAAATCCGTTGCCGGATAGCGGCTTGATCAATGGTATCGGTTCGTGTGGACTGTGCGTCATCCGGTAAAGCCAACGGATATTCCGTCGGGTAATCTATCACCGTCCATTTGAACTTCAGACCCATTCCCGTTGTATCCACGCCATCCTCAGTCACATTCATCGTCAAATTAACCGCACTATTCATATTAATGAGTTTGTAAGGCGGAGCAACAATTACACCATCCATTTCAATTTTCATCGGAATGCCGGATTCTATCTCTACCAGCACGGTATCACGAGCCACACAAACGCTTCCGATTTCCATCACTTCAAGAGCAACGCGATTCCAACCAACAGGCAGTTTCGGGCTATACGTGTTGGTATTGCGGGCAGCCGGTGGCGTTCCTACCGGATTGCCAAGCGTGTCAAACGCTTCCCAATAAGCTCTGCCATTGAACGCATAGTCTGTTGAGAATGTGATCGGGAATGACGAACAATGTACGGATGTATCCCAACTGATCTTCACAGAATCCACACTTTGCAACCTCAACGTATCGCGGAAGTTCAACGCCGTAACCGCGCAACCTTCCAAGTTGGCCGTAACCGTAATAACGGCACCTTGATAGCGATCAATATCATCGCCCACATCCAGTATCAATTGATGATCTTGATGAGGAGGCGCTGTTACGCCATTGGCATATCTAACAGTCCAAGTGTACAGGTAAGGTTTATCTTTAGGAGGTTCCGGCATAGCATGTGCGGTATAAATCACTTGAGTATTTGGCATCACACAAACCGTATCGCCTAACTCCGGAATTCGAGTTGCCGTGCTGGACCATGCATCGATACCCGGTAATTTAACCACAATAGCGTTATTTGATGTATCCGCCACGTCTGATGCGTCCCAACCTATCACTCTAAATTTCAGATCTGCCAAATTGGAAGGCTGCATGGTGAAACATAATGTTTTCTGTGCGAATGTTCCGGATTGTACGAAATTCGGATAACCGGCGGTTACATCCATCCACGTATCCATATCCTTGTCACTATATTGCCATTGCCATCTCACGATATTGGTTGATGCCGGAGACACCTGACCCGGAATACAAATTCCCACATCACCACAAGAAACGATTTCTACCAAATCTTGCGTAGCCGGATCAATGAATACATCAAAGGTGCTGATCATTTTCAGAACGATAGTATCGGTTCGTGTAGAATCACAGGCAGACGGTGAAGTTACCACAGCAAACAATTCATAACCATTTAGTTGAGCATTAAATTCCAAATCCCATTGTGATGTCGCTGTTTGAGCAACTAACGAATCTCCGGATTCTGTAATTACATACCAATCATAATGGTATCCCGGCGATGAGAATGCTGCCCTTGTAGGCGAAGAGCGATGTATTTCGACTCTTTCCTTAGCCGTTTCTCCATGAATGGCGTAAACTTTAAGCGTATCGCCGGCAAGTTTCGCTGCAGACAGGATCAAGTCGTTTTCAGTCATTTCCATGCCTATCTTCGTCCATAACTGCTCTTGCGGACCGCCGCAATGGTCGGTCGGATCATCCACTTCAACATTGAACAGAAGATCGGCCATTTCTGCTGTAACAGCAGAGATAGTCAATGAATTTCCATTTACCGTGAGATTGGCTGTGCCTAAAGACGAACCATTCAAAATCTCGGTTTCTCCGGTGCCATCTGCATTTTTATACCACCATTTGTAATTTTGGTCGGTTTCAGGTCGTGCTGTAAGTGTAACCTCACTTCCGATACAAATCGTTGTAGGTTCTACCCAAATAGTGTCAATATTACAGTTTGGCACTATAATCAGTACGGTATCTGCTTCTCCGGTACAAAATTCGTTAGACAACTGAACAACCACACGGATAGAATCGTCCGCCTCATGCGTTTGCAAGTCGTACAGCGTCCATGTGGCCGAGTCGTTATTAAACGGACTGATGTTTTTTGCAAACACCGGCGAGCCTTTTTCCGCACGATACCACGTATATTTCACCTTATTGCCCTCTCGTTGATCTTTAGGTGTTACAGCAGTATCAAATTGCGTATAGACTTGCTCCAACATAGACGGATAGCCGAGAGACGATTCCGGTGTTGACAACATCTGCGGAATCACGCTCGGAACTTCCACTTGCGGCCATACACGGTAGTCGGTCGGCGTTCTAAACGGACGCGGGCCATTGGTGAAGTGAGGTATCAAATCGACTTTAATTTCAAACGTATCGCTATAAAACGCATTGTTAATCTTGCAACGGTACCAATGCATGTTAGATAGTGTATGAACCGAATTGATGATCAATCTTGGGTTGTTCGCTGTTGACAATCCCGAAGCCGGATCAATAGATTTCCGCGGATCTACTTTCAACCAGCCATTGAGCGTATCAGACATATACTCCCATTGATAAGACACCGGCGTAGGACCTTTGGGAACTACTTCCACAAACAAACTACTGTCAACGGTATTGTAATTATCCGTACAAATTTCGATTTGTTTGAAACCTGTTTTTACAACCGAATCGTGTTCTCTGTCGATGGTTAACCGGGCAAACAACGTGGTATCTTTTCGGATTCCACAGGTATTACTGCTGATCACACAAGCAAACATCACATCATTGTAGTAATCATTACCAACAGTCAATGTTAATTTTGCCTCTCCATTGGCTCCCACTGTTCCGGCCACTACCGGTGTTTCGGAACTTATTGGAACACGAATCATTGCACCTAATGCGTTAGACTGATCAACACGTAAATTTTGAGCGCCTTCTTCAAAAGACTTGTCGGACGGTCTAACCGGTTCTGTCCAATACCATTCGTAGTCCGAACCCGGTGCAGCATTGACTACAAATTCTCCCGATGCAAATCCGCCGCCTCCCGGAAGCTCAATAGTTACATCCATCGGATGATCAAACACGCCTTTTTCGTTAATACGAATCCTTATAGAGTCGCTGATCCATGTGTCGGGACCTTCGCAATATTTATTCGTTACTTTAACGGTAAATACAACGCTATCCATTTCCGAATCCACGGGGTACGGCGTATTCCAATCCCAACCCATCATTAGGCTATCTTGATCGGACACAAACGGACGCAGCATAAAGCCTGCCGGTTTCATTGGTATGCGACTTAAGCTTACCGGCGATCCATTTACTAACCATATCAGCGTATCTTCTTCACTTTTCCGTTCGGCATAGATTTTCAGCTCATCGCCTTCACAAAGCGGATTGCCAAGCGACATTGTTAATTCTGCCGGTTCCGATTTATCACGAACAACGGCTTCTGCCACACGTGAATCCACTTCATTGCAAATATTCTTGGCCTTATAATAATAGAAATAATACGCTGAATTATCGTTTTTCTGAAGTGGTGTAGTAGTATAACTATCATCTGTTCCCAATAAGAACCAAGTCATCGGTCCACCATTATTATTAGAACCATACCATTCAACGTCATAGAATCGACGATCAGTGAGTACAGAATCCCTGAACATAGCCGTTTCCAAATGGCAAATCGTATCATTTTGCGGATAATTCATATCCAATCGAATACTATCTACCACCGTCAGTTTAGCCTCAAGATAGCGTGGCGACATAACCACGCCGCCCGGTTTGTTCGGCGAAGTGATACGGGCTACGTACTTAAAGTCGTTCATTTCTTTTGTTACATCATTGAATTTCAAACGAGTAATACTATCTCCATCACCCAATCCACGATCAATATAGACAATATCGTAATTGCTCAACGATTCATTAGGCTGCAAAGAGGTTGCAGTGCCGTTAGGCCGCGTTGCCGCACCTTTGGCCTTGCTTTTTGAGATCGACAAGGTATCCGTTCCCGCGATGCGGAGCCATTCCACTTCAAGTTTGGATGTTGAAGTCGTCGTCGGCTCGAATCTACCCGGTTTATCAACATCACTCAATACACAAGCCGTGTCGCCAATGAGTTCATCGAAATCCGGATCCGGAACGATACATATATCAACAGAACCCTCTGCCGTTTTCCCATACTCATTGGTTACGACTAACGTTAGTCTGCCGTCGGCAAGGGAAGGATCGCCTTTAATTGTCAGTGCTGTTGTTCCACAGCCTTGTTGTATCCACGAAGGAAGAGATCCGCAATCTATTTTTATTTTAGCACCTCCATCCGGTGTCCAATACCATTCAACCGGTTCTTCATAATTACCTGTTATCCATTCCGGTTCGATGGTAACAACAGAATCCTCAATGATACAGCGGACTTCAAGCGGATCGTCAATAGCCAATTCTTCGTCCACAATGATCCGGCGTCCACAAGATGTGTCGCCACCACAGTCAGCAGGATCTGTCTGAGTTGCAATCACTCGATATTCAACATCACGATAGGTTTCACTTCCGTAGAGTCCTTTGCGAACGGTTAATCTCGTTGCATAGCCCGTTGCAGGATCAATATAAATTGAATCCGTTGAAACCGGAGGATTGGTACCCGGAATAAGATCTTGCCACAAGCTGGACGAGTTCATTCTGAACTGCCATTTATAGGCAATCTTATCACCTGTAACCGTTTCAGCACCGGTAATACCTGCTCCCGTAGCGCCTATAGTCCACGATACTTCCGGCTGAATAGCCGAAACACGTATCGTATCCTCGCAAGGCTCCGGAAGTTCAATCTTATCCCATGGTTTAACTGTAATTGCCGGTGTTTCGGCTAATCCGCAATAATTACCGTTCTTTACGCGTGCTTTGAACATCATGGTTTTTGTAATAGAAGACCATGTGAGCAAAGGATTGTCTTCAATCGGACTTGATGTTGCAGACACCGTGCTCCACGATGTTCCTCCATCCTCAGAATAATCCCATTCCTTAATGACTCCATTATATCCCGTAGCCTTTATGGTTACCGGTGCGCCAAAACAGGGTATTTCCGGTTGTTCAAGCGTTCCCGCATCTGTTTCCGGATAAACCTTGACCAAATACAGCGGTGAGGTTTCCTTAGCCGGACAAGTACCATTTTGCACCCACACACGGTAATAACCCGAATCACTCGACTGATTACCGGCTTGATAGTCCACAAGGCCTGCGCCGTTTCCGTTTGAAGGTGCGCCATAACTGATCTGATCTTTTGTGAACTCCCATTTGGTAACCGTACCGGTTTGTCCGGTAAGATGCAATACCGGAGCTATCGAATCTTCACATAATTCGTTATATGATGCGGAAATAGTTCCTGCCACAGACGGGCCGTCCACACGTATTTTCACGGTATCCGGCACGGTTTTCGGTCCTGATGCATTGTTATAGTGATAGACATAACAATACAAACCGGGCGCTTCTCCCGTATAAAACTCCATGAGGATACGGTTTGCCGCACCTGTTTTGTATTTTTCCGTACGTTGTGCAGGAGAACCATCGGCAGGATACACGATCTTTTCCCAATATTCATTAGAAAGACCGGTTACATTACCGATATTGGCATAAACAAGTTTCATGCCGGCCGGGCTCTCGTTACAAACTGAATCATTAAGTCCGACGATGATTGAATCGGCAGGTTCAATAATAATGTTGACCCAATTTGAGGTATCGGGCGGACAACCCGGATTTTGTACAAATGCACGGAATTGAATCGAGTCAAGACCTCTGGTATAAAGGTTTGTTCCCGATGTACCGGCCGAGTTAGTTCCGGAAATATACCAACTATTCCAACTATCTTCTTTAATGCCATCAGGAAGGCCTCCCATCCATTCGTTTTTCTCTCCCTTAATGGTTGTTGTACCTACGGTATAAGTGCCGTCCAACATCATTGAACCTGTTGCTGTTCCATCGGAAATAGTTTTCTCAAATGCACCGCTCGGTTCGGCAAAGGTCAGCGTTCCGGCTTTTGACGAATCACTAACCGACATTTGTGCAGTATTGGACTCCTTGAATGCACAAGGGTTATCTCTCATACCTGCAACAAATACCGTGGCAATGAATTGCTGATTAGTACCAACCAAATCGGCCGGAATTTGAACTTTCATTTCAGGACGGGCCGTTACCTCAACAGTTTTAATTACCGTGCCATTGCGTTTGATTTCGAGACTGTCACCTGTTTTGAGGTTTCCAACTGTTAAGGTAACTAAACTATCTTTACAAACCACAGCCGGAAGTGCAAGCGTTGGTGCATCAGGAGCAGAAATTGTTTTGATTTTTACAATATTGGATGTGTCACTTGAACATCCGTCATTCCAATACGCCAATGCAATTTCATAATCGGTGATGGTTCCCGTTCGGGTCATAAATTCAGAACTTACCGTATCGTGTGTTCCGGCGAACGTTGCTGCCGGTGATCCGATTGATGTTCTCCAATCGCCGCCCGGTTCGCGAACCATCCATTTGTATTGTACATTCTTTCCTCCGGTATAGTAATCGGCAACCGTGAAATTAATAGATGTACCTTGGCAAACCGTATCTTCGTCAGGCGTAATCACACCCGCGTTAACCGTATCCCAAACCGTTACTTTCAACGATGGAAAACTTGATACCGGATTACAATAATGACTATTGGTTAATTGCAAGTGAAATTCGTATGTGCCAACTTTCAATGGTTTTTCCACATAAGATGTTATTGGAGAGCCAACACCCGATAGTCCGGTAGCCGTCGAATCGCTTGCGCCGGGGGCTTTCATCCACCAAGCCCAATGGTTTTTCATTTCGGAAGTTGTTAATGCATCAATCCGAAGACTATCTTCCGACAAACAAGCATTTAATCCACCAAAAGCATCCAATGTTACACCCAACAAAGACGGCTGAGCCATAATCGTGAGTGTAATTGTATCCGAATAAACGACTGCACACGATGATGCACCCGGATTTCCGTATTGTACGCGAATGGTATAGGTTGTATCCGTTCCGGAAACGGGCTGCGGCATGAGTCCTGCAGGGACAGTTATGGTTGAATCGCCCTTGGTTCCCAACAACTCTTTCCAACCGCCGTCAACCGGAGGATTGGAATTGTATTGCCACGTAGGACTTACTTTCGGTTTTGAAGCAAGCGTGATCAGACTACTGCTGCTACTGCCTGCACAAATCGTATCTTGATAGCCGGGTTTGATTTTAATCGCTTCCGGACCCGGGTCAACACGTAATGGGCCACTGGTTACTGAATCCAAAGCACATGCACCGTTTTTAATCAGCGCAGAGAAATAGTATTCTATAGCAACCGGCAATGTTGGCGATAAAGCCAGATGCACCGTTGTATCAATCGTTGTCAAACCCTCGTAATTTATAATCGGATTGGTTGTGGCATTTTCTTGATAGCGCCATTTCAACAATTGGAAATATGGCGGAATAGCACCTGTATAGTGCAATTCCACATCGCTTTCGCAGATAGGACCCGAAGCCGGAACCGTTGTTATGGTTTTCGGATTAATCGGCTTATCCCAACGTACAGCAACCGCGTCTGACGTATCGCCCGGACAATTGAAACTATGGTTGTAAACAATAGCACGGTAGTAAGCGCTATCTCCATCGGCAAGACCTCCGGGCGCAGTACTTACTTCGGAAGAAGGCAACTGAACCCATGGGCCGTTTTTCGAAACAGCATGTTGCCAACGAACGAGTTTGCCTTGCGGCATAACGGCATCCGTACTATCTAATTTGAAGGTACTCTCTCCCACGCAAGCCGAATCCATAAAACCGCCAAGTACGCCGGCTTTGGCTCGTGCAAACGTGTCAATCACAACAACATCCGAGTTCACTGGCGGACAAACGCCATTCGCAACCTCAACCCAAACGTATGTTTTGGATTGAATCGATGTCAATGTATTCGCCGGATAGGTGTTGGCCACTCCTCGCGTATTTTTCGAACCTCCCGAAACGGAGTCGTACCATTGGAACTTCGTTCCGTTATTGCCGCTAAGTGTAATCGCATTGTTTGGAGCACCATAACAAACAGTATCCAACATTTTATTCGGTGTTCCGGCCATAGAAAGTGTATCCACATTAACGACTTTGGAGACGGGTGCTATGTTTCCGCAGTCCGCACCGGCCGTTAAACCGACTCTCGCACGAACATAATATTTTTTAGATGAATGACAAGGGTAAACTCGTCAAAATAGATGAGCAATCTTACATTTCTCTGAAAAAAGTGCTTCAAGTTGAAGTCCTGCCTGTCACAATTGTAAAAAAGAAAGAATACTTGCCAATAATGCACAATGGGGCGGTGTGGTATTTGGCCCTTAAAGATGCCAACTACCTGCCTTTGATGCGAAACATGGGTGTCTACGACAACCTGCTTCAAATGATGAATGACAAATATCGCTACATGAAAGCCCCCGTGCCGCATGATTTTATTTGGGGTTTGGGCCGTCCCTCATTTCATGGCAAAGCCCACACCATAGAGTGGCAATCCCATTACCGCACACCGATTCCAGCAGCTGACGGAACGCACGTAGTTTTCAGGTTTTCGGTCGACAACGATCCCAAGACCCACTGGATTGATATTAGGCAAATCAAAAAATCTT
>QMCD01001000.1_pt1 | contig 18738 bp, 28 predicted proteins | sample 1821841 | NCBI WGS metagenome assembly QMCD01 (sample SAMN01991225, study PRJNA193472) | Termite gut metagenome, whole genome shotgun sequencing project. | isolation source: worker | host: Macrotermes natalensis
ACAGGATTATAGTTTAGAAGTTGCTAAATTACTAAATGAACCATACTAACAGTTGAACAGTTACTCAATTGATCAATGGTATATTTTGTGGCAGGAGGTGAGAAGCGCCATAAAAGTAAACGATCGGTATCTAAGTATATTCTAATAATATTAAATAGAAAGGCGCCGGGAAACTGTACTAGAATCCCGGCTAGCTATATTAAAAGGAGATAAAAATGAAAAGCAAATTATTGTTGAGGTTGATCTTCTGTATTTTCCTTTAGGAGCCTAAATATTTTTAATAAAATTTCAAAGCAATCCTTATTTGTAGTAAATTCACAAAACAGCAAATCATTAAAGTATAGTTTGTTGTCACTTATTTTAATTGTTAATTTTAACATAATCAATCCCTCGTATGTTTATCAATATAACCCTCGCATCCCGTTGTGTGCATATAAACACACATCTTGACGGCTTATTCTGTGGCAAGCACCATAAGTGTGGTTGTTGATCACCAATATCTTCTTATCTTCTTTTTTCCGCATTTTTCACACCTTAACCTAACTTCCCTAATCTTAAACCCATCCCAAGCGAAATAGAAAAAATGTGAAATCTAAATGTATACATGTTGACATTTGTGTTTTTACCATTAATATTGCTTTCTCCTCTATATTTGTTGTAAATTGTCAAGCTTTTATCATAATCAATCCCTCGTGTGCTTGTCGATGTAATCCTCACATTCCCACTGTGTACCTATAAATACACATCTTGATGGCTTACCACGTTGTTCCTTATATACCTTATATATTTGCTTTCCGGAAGGCGATAAATCATTATCCATTACATAATATACCATTTCGTTACGCTCTTTTTCATCTACCATCCAGCATATTATTACTATGATAAATATAATCACCATAACATATACAAAGAAACCCATCATAAAACCTCCAATTCAAATAATGTTAAATCTTCATTGTGCAACCCACAGTGCAAATCTATAAATCTTTCTAATTCCAACGCGCAATCATAGAAATGCATGAACTTCCTTCCAACCCCGCTTGTACTCTTGTCTATTACCGTCAAACTCTCGCCAATAGGCTCTTTTTCTCCGCATTTCTTACATTTAATTGCTAATACAGTCATTTATTCGCCCTCCCATGTTATCATATAAATATAATTACAACCATCTTGATTACTTGACTCTTGCAATGTCTTAATTAAGGTTATCATGTTACACGATGTTTTACACGACTTGATAAAATAATATTCATCATTATTAACGTCATAACGGATTAATTTATACATTATATAATCCTCCTTATTGCAAGTTCAGACTTTGCCTTAATTTCTTTCGTTTCAAATCTTACATTTGACATGCGATATTGTTTAGCTAGCCATTGTAACAACGCAGTATTTTTAGATAATATTGTGTTTTCGTTGTGGTCGTCCGGAGATATAGCAAAAAGTATTTTATTATCGTGCTCATATACTTTTGACACATAAACCCTAGACGTATAATTGCTCTGCCAAATACCGTATATATTGCTCATGTATTCTATAGCAAACATATATTTGCTTGAATTAGGCCTTGACTCAATAAATACATCACTATTGTCTATATACTCGCCGTCATTTGCATAAGTTCCGTATTTTGTCCCCTCAATCATTGATAGAAACTTTGAATTTGATTTTTCCTCCTTTAATTCTTCAGATTTTTCAGCCCATTGAAACAACACATTGTCCGAATACCATATTTTACCTTTTTCAACCGCTGGGATATTGAATGCTTTATGTGTGTGATACGGATTATAAAACTCGGTTGTATTACCCAAACAAAACACTTTTACTCTGTCGCTTTCTCGATCAATTGTATGATATATATTAAGCAACAAATCCGGCTCATGCCAACCTGTCACATATTTAAAATTGTGCTCGCGTTCCAGCATATATTCATCAAACATGATATAGTCCACTTTTGGGAACGATCGTTTTTTAACGTCCGGCGCTTCACTCAATGCTAAACAATATCCTATCCTTCCTTTTTCGTCGCCTTCTCCCGAGTACATATTTTCATTATCACAGACAATATCGTTGTCCGGGAACTCTTTATCCAACACTTTTTCAAACGCTTCGGAAAACGCCTTATTAAATTTATCGGTTTTAGTGCGACACAGATATACAAATTGTCTCCCTGTAGTTAGTGCCTTATTAACAAGCCACTTTTGAGTTGTATATGTTTTACCGATACTACGTTCGCCGTTTATAAAATTAAAATTACGCTGGTATCTCAATATCCTATTTATATCCCAATATTTCGACATATAACACCTCTTATATGTTAAAGGGCGGTAAAGGCATAAACACCGCTTGCCATAGCGTTACATCACGGCTCTCCACCGTTGGCTTGATGTAATTGGATATACTACTTTACCGCCGTCTAACCAAATTAATGTTTGAGCCTCTTTATCTCCCATTCGATTGGCTCGAGCACGCAACCACCTTTTACCTGTTTTGGCTTTAGCGCACCGCTAAACGTACTATCATACCTAAAATTATCAAAATCAACAAAGTTATAACTACCATGCTTATTTTTGCGGATTTTAGGTATACCATCATCATCCTCCATTTTCCTCGCTTTTGTCGGCAATCCCGCACATGCAATCTTACTCTTTTTAACATTTGGTTTATCCGGCTCATATCCCTCTAAATAATAGGTTTTTTGCCGTAAGAAAATTGATTTTGTAAAAGTGAACTCATGTGACCACGCTCCTAGTTTAGTATCATCTATAACAAGATTATCTGGAAGTGTATCGCCCAACAAAAACAGACTGTCGGTATCAAAATATATAACTCTATCATAATTAGCTTGCCCCGCTGATATCTCAATATATCTTGCCCACGCTGTTATAAATGAGCCACATGGTATGTGCAATGGGTCTCTATATTCTGTTGGCAATTGGCTAAATTTTAAAATACCATTATCAAGGTAAGGTGATTTTGATGATACCTTTGGATTAAGTGCGATTCGCCCATATGGTGCATTTAGCATTAATTTCGCAAGAGTGTACATCCCGTCATTATTAGATTGCTTAGCCTCGGTTTTAACTTTTGTCCATTTATCAACATAATCAGCAAAAATTCCGACTGCCGCTTTAAACTTATATCCCGCCCTGTACTCAATATCATATACAATATAATGCTTAAAAAATAATTCAAGGTCAAGGGAGGTCAAACAAAGATATATTTGCTCATCATTTGATGACGTTAGATATTCATTGCCCACAAATCTATTATCATTTTTCAGCTGAATTGTAGGTAAGAATCCCTCTCGCAATTTAAATTGACATGTAAAGCCTTGGACAAATAACGGATAATCCTCGTCATATTTATATAACCCATCAAACGCAACAGGTATGCCGTATGGTAAAAGCTTATTACGCATTACACTGGGATATAAGCTATTTACATCTAAAACAATCCCAGGTTGTTCGATAATTTTATTTACAAATTCTGGTTTTAGGTAACAATATCCTCCCTTATAGCTTTGTCGGATTTCTGCATCCACCCTGTATTTTTTCTCCACGGTATCAGTCGAATCATCTTTAATTATTGGCAATAACTTTTCGAATCTCTTTTTTCCAATCGTCATTTTTAAATCGTGCAACCCATTACTTGCTTGTGTCATTTTATCTAGGCCTTGATCAAATAGAATCCTTAATGCTCTTGCTACGATTTCACAATCCGCCTTCAGGTACTCAATTTCCAAATCAGTCAACTTGTGACCAGGCCTGCGGTACAAATCATAATCTATTTTTAATTTAGATAAAGGCAGGCCGAATGCTTTAGCGATTTTATCAACAGAAAATGGTAACACGTTTAAACTATTATAAAATGTAACTTTTTGCGTCTTTTTTCCTTCAATCTTAAAATAAACACATATCTGGTAAAATTTTCCTGTTCCATCAATTAATGTTGTGAAAACACCGTTCCCACCATCAATTTTATTTGTCTCGTAAGTGTATCTTAAATTATTATCCTCACACCAATAATATTTATTCGATAGCAAGAAATTTAAAATAAATGAAGCGTCAAACTTTAGGTTATGAAAATACAATGTTGGGTTATCATGCCATTTACACCAATCAATAAAATCCTCTATGTCATTGCCGTAATTAAAGTCTAGGGTATCAACATTTACAATCCCATACGCCCACACTCTACAATCATCTGGGTTGGTTGTTGTCTCAAAATCGGCCGTATACACCATACCATATTTTTTCCTCCCGAACTAAATTATTTAATCATCACCCAATAAATTAATTTCTTTCACCCATTTTTCATCTTTATAAAACTTTTGCAAATGGTCTTCCCAATGTACTTTTAATCTTGAAACGATTACATTTGGAGAAAGAGGATCACTTGTAAATTGCGCTTGCAGAAATGGATCTTCATAGTACGCGTCATACATTACTTCTGCGGGAATTTTTTCTAGAATTTCAGCTAACTCTTCACCCTCCGCACCCAAATAATCGCTTAAATTGTGCAGATATTGACTTTTATATGCATTGGCTCTTTTTTCTCTATGAGCAGGATCATCGAGTTTGCTTACTTTATTTAAAAAAGATCGCACTTGCCATGGTTCAGACAATTTATTGATATTATCTTTAACCGGCTCCATATTATTTCTTTTTACACTTCCCATTGTCCCTGTATACGGTGTTTCTTTATCCAACAACTTTTGTCGTTCGGCATTAACTCTTTTAAGCTCAGCCCTATTTTTATTATACTCCCATTTTGTAATAGCAATATTATTTTCCTTATTAACAACCTTTGGCTTAACCGTTTCACGCCCAAAAGATTCAAGTTGTTTTATCACACGATTAAATTCGCGCTTATTAGCGACACCCATCCTCAAATCTTTTACCTTAACAGTTTCCGGCAAAAGAACGTCTGTTTTCCCTCTGTAATACCGAACACGCTCGTTAAATCTTTTGACGGCGTTTGCTAATTGTTTACCTTGCGGACTTGTGCGCCCAACATTAAATCGCTTTGGCATTTTATGACACCTCGCTCACCGATAATGTAAAACCCACGGCTTTCAATTTTTTGGTATATTTTTAGGATAGCTATGTCCATAAAGCTTTCATCCAATTCAAAACCCAAAATATATTCAAGCCTATTAAATTCCTCTTTTGCAAAATCCTTGATTTGCCGTTCAAACCGCCTTTTATTAAAATCAGACGAAAACACAAACGTCACATTTTTATGTTTATACTTGTAAGTACTTTCGGCAAGATTATAATAGACACCGCCCCTTGTTTTACTCATTTATATCACCTCTGTTAATATTCTGCAATCCGTTATAATGTTATCAGATAATTTAACTCTGACAGGTTTTCCCTTTAGATTTTCAGTATAACTTACATTTGCGTCGTCTAAAAACTTCATTATTTTGTTGTTTATATCAACAGCACCATTTGGGAAATTTTTGTTGTAGCTTATGTCATAAATTACACAACTGGAATCCTCTAATTTAAGAGTTAACCACAGCCCATATAAATAAGCCATATCAAAATTACAACCGTGACACACATTTATAATTTTTCCTAAAAAGTCACCAGTCATTCATATTTACCCTCTTTCAAAATTATTTCTGGTGGCGGGTTTATGTGGACTCCCGCCAAAACACGTCATAAAAATTTTTCGTGTCTATAAAGGAGCTAGAAAGGCAATTCCGCAGAGGGTTCTTTTTCATCCCTGGGAAGAAGCAAGCGGTTTCCGTCTTCATCAATCAAATTCAAAAACCTGATTTTTCGAGCCGTACACGGATCTCCGGCCTTATTGAGAAACACCTCGTCCCTGACAGAAACGTAACACGGCTTACCAACAAGCTCCGAACCTTTCACACCACAAAAATTAAAATATTTCGTGGCATACTCTACAGACATACTTCCCTTTAGAGCCGTTCTCTCACCTTCTGCAACAACTGAGAACAAAATCTTTGAAAAACTTCTTCCATCCTTTGTTGAATAATCTTTCTTTTCCACTGACATAATCACTGCGTTTAGGAAACCCTCGGGCGCTTTTCTTGTTTCAATTTCTTTTGACATATTCTACCAACTTTCTCCCCGTTGTGCCGATAGGACAGCATTTTTATAATAATTAATTATTACCAATTTTTAAGGCTTCCGCTTCCCATTCGTTTGGATTTGGGTTTACCACATCCCACACATTTGATAAATTTAGAGTGTCACAAACTTTGAAGAACATTTGTATGTTCGGATAGTTGTGGGCGTTCTCGTAGCTATATACAGTCATAGTATCGTACCCACATTTTTCTGCTAACACCCGGGCAGACAAGCCCTGGAATTTACGCGCTCTTTTCAATCTTAATCCTAACAACTCTTTACTTATAAAATTTATCACCATTTCCCTCCCATAATTCATTAATCATTCTGCCCATTTCATCCCATCCAATCTTATTTTATTATTAGATACTAATGTACGAATATCAATATCTAACACATTACAAATTGCTAGTATTGTAAATAGGCTAGGATAGTTTTTACCTCTTTCGACACAGCCAATTGTTTCAGACGTTATTCCACACTCATATGCTAATTTTTTCATGGTGGTGTTTCGCATAATTCTTGCCATTCGAATTCTTTTTCCTATTATATCCCTATCCATCAAATATTTCATTCTTCCTTTTCCTCCCAACAAAATATATTTTCTTGGGTTAATTTATACACTTCACGATTTCTGAAATTACACCCGTTATTTATATTTGTGGCCCGGCAACTAAATATAAAGGCCTTATCCGGTTGCTTTACAACAACATGCAATCTTTGTTTCAATGTCTCGTCCATGACACTCAATAAATCTTCAACTTTCACCGTAATAATTCTCCCTCCAAATTTATAAATAAAGTGTTTTTTGACAGCCCTATTTCATTGGGATTTGCATTTGGAATATCGAATTCCTTGTGATCATAATACGGATTTTTTATTTTTTGATTTGTGCCTAAACATATTAATTTTACAAATTTTCTCCCATAATCAATTTTATCATAAATTGACAATAATACGTCTGGTTCTTTCAAATCGTTGTAAAAATAGCTTTTATAATCGTCAAACAAAATATATTCAACATCTGGATAACCACCAATTTTTATTTCGTCAACTAATGAAACACGCCTCCCAATTATATTATGCTGCACCTTTAAGAAATTCTTGCTTAAACAAACATCTTCCAACTCAAAATAGTTAAAAAAAATAGCTTCACATATATTGCGAAAAATGTTGTCTGTTTTTTCTTGCTTTTGTCTTACAACATAAACAAAACCCTGTCTCTTAACTAAAGCTTTTTCAATTAAGAATTTTATAGTGCTATATGTTTTACCAACATAACGTTTTCCTTCTATAAAATTATATGCTTTATTGTAGCTTAATAAATCTTCAACTTTCATCTTCAATCTCCTTATATCCGTTATACTCAATATAATAATAATATTGTGTTGAGTATCCTTTTCCGGGCACGCCTTGAATAAAAGTTTCCGTGTAATGTGTGCAACCTTTATCACGTAAATACTTTAATATTTGCCACTTTTTCCTCGCTATTTTTGCGTGCTCCATCATTATTGATGTGGGGATTTCAAAATAGTCAGATTCTGCGTATTGACTGTCTACACAGATATAGCCTCTCTTTGAACCGGTATGGTCTGATGTGATAAATTCGTATCTTTTCATAATGTCACTCCACTTTCTCCCCGTCAAGCCGTTAGGACAGCTGTTAAAATTAGTATTGTATTTGTACCCACATTAATTTACCGTCATAAAAGTTATCGTCAATATATTTTTGCACTTTCTTGCATAAACTTCCCATTAAAATCCATCCATGTTCGTCTGTCGGTATGCCAAATTCGACTGTCCTTTGTTTATATTTTCCGTTTAATCTAAATTTAAATAGTACCTTTCTTTTCATCTTAACTACCTCTTTCTGTTTTCACTTTGGGTTATCTCCTAACCCTTGACTATAGTATAACATACTCTTTGTAATTTGTCAAGTCTTTTTTTAACTTTTTTCAAAAAATTTTTACACGTACACGATTATAGTTTTATATTTACTGTCATAGCTTCCGGGTTTAGTTTTGTTGTTGGGATAATCTGTTTTGTATTCTCGGTAGCTCATTTCTTTTTCTTCGACCGCATGGCCTTCGTTTTGGGATGCTTGTTGCTTTGCGTAACATTCCGGACATAGAGTTTTTGCTAATTTTTCAGCCTTTATTTCTCTTTCGCCGTGTGTATTTGTTCCATAGATTTGGTGGTCTGCACAGTGCCCGCATACATGATCAATTGTAAATAGCATCTTAACTACCTCTTCCTATTTTCATTTTGGGTTATCTCCTAACCTCTGATTATAGTATAGCACAACCAAATACCTTTGTCAAGTCTTTTTTCAAAAATTTTTAAATTATTTTTTGTAATTTATGCGTTGTGTATGGTTTGATTTTTACACGCTACATGTGGTATAATATAAATGGATAATTATAAATAAAGGGCGGTGATAGTTTGGATAAATTAAGACAAGTGTTATTGTTGGCTATTGGATGGGTTATCACAGCGTTTACCGGGATTGTTATACCTCTTGTTATATTGGTGTGTTGTTTTATTGTGGATTATGCTACCGGTATACTTGCCGCAAATAGCCGGGAACAAAAAGTAAGCAGTTATATGAGTTTCGCAGGCCTACGAAAAAAAGGCTCAATGTTATTGCTTGTAGCCGTTGGTTTATTAATTGATGTATTACTGTTTTACTTAACTAATGCCTATGGTGTGGGTGGAGCAATACCATTTGATAGTGTGTTTGGTGCAATTATCTGTGTTTGGGTTATCTGCAACGAGCTATTATCAATATTGGAAAATTTAGGTGATATTGGTATTAATGTGCCGTTTTTGAAACCTCTTGTTAGCAAAATCCAAAAGTACATCAACTCAAAGGTGCCCAGTGAATTGACGGATGAAAGTAAGGAGGAAAACAATGGTTAAAATCTATTTGTCACCTAGCAACCAAATGGATAACAAGTATGTGGTTGGGAGCACTACTGAATGCCTGCAAATGGAGGAATTAGCGCGCCTGCTTATGACACGCCTTGTTGGTTATGACTGCGCCGTAAAAATAGCTGATAGAAATACTACAATCAGTTATAACGGCAGACCTGCTGAAGCCAAAAAGTTTGGTGCAAACATCTATCTTGCACTACACAGCAATGCCGGAGGGAGCAACGGTGCTGAGGCCTACTATCATGCTAACATGCCCAACACCAAAAAGTTGGCCGAAACACTTGTTGTGGTTATGGCTAAAATTTGTCCTATCAAAAGCAAGAGAGCACAGCCTGTTAAAGACGGGATGACAGCATTTAACGGCGCAGGCTATGGCGAGATACGTGACCCGGCGGCTTGCGGTGTACCGTCTGTATTATTTGAGGTGGATTACCACGATAATCCCTCAACAGCAAAATGGATTATTGATAGTAAGTCTAAAATAGTTGACGGCATCATAACAGCGTTGTCTACTGTATATGGGATTAAAAAGGTTGGCACTACACCACCTAAACCAGCACAGCCTACAGCTACAATCAAAAAAGGTGATGTTGTCCAAATCACAGACAACAAGTATTATGATGGTACGGTTGCAGTACCCGGATGGGTAAAAGAGCTATACTGGATAGTTGACGAGGTTGGCAAAGACAGGGTTGTTGTCAATAAGGATATGGGTGGCAAATATGCCATTATGTCTGCTGTAAAGTTAACCGGAGTCAAAAAGATCAATCCAACTCCTGCACCCGGCAAAATACCCTATCTTGTTAAAGTTACAACGGACGCACTCAATATCCGCAAGACGCCCTCGACATCTGCAACCATTACAGGTGTTATCCGTGACCGTGGTATATACACAATTGTTGAGCAATCGGGTACATGGGGCAAGTTAAAATCAGGATTAGGGTGGATATCCCTTGATTATACATCTGAATACAAGGCGTAGAAAGGAGTAAGATTATACAATGAGCTTTATGAATCAAGCTGATCATCAAGCGTTACTCGACACGTTACGTGGTGAGTTAACAGAGACAGAGAGGACAGATATAATTGTACAGTTAACCAACAATTATAATGAGGTTGTCTCGACTGACGCGGATGTGCGAAAATTGCTTGACGAGACTACAGCACAAAATAAAAGATATCAGGCACAAAACAATGAATTGTTTTTGGCTGCAACCGCACACGCTAGGACAAGGGATAATGATAACGACAAACAGGTCACCAAAGCATTGGGTTATGATGGTGACGGAGATGGCGACGAAGATGATACTCCCGCCGAATTTTTGGGTGGAATGTTTGACAAACGCGGCAATTTAATTAATAATTAGGAGTGATTAATATGGCAAAAACTGATAGCGCGGCAATGGCAAAAGCCCTAAATCAAGCCGTCACAAAATATGGTAGTGAGGAGCTACGTACCGCAATCGGTACTTTTGGATTGCAGAATTTACCTAATATTGGTAAAGTAATTTTACAGTATGAACCCCTGATGAATGAGTTTACCAACATGGTATGCAAGATTGCGGAAACATGGGTTCGGCAGAAAAATTTGCGCAATCCGCTTGCGTTGCTTAAACGAGCGACACCCTCGCCGCTGGGACTCGACATTGAAGAAGTATTTGTAAATGCGGCAAGCGCAACAAAATTTGATAAGTGCGGCAGTGCTCTTTTGGATTGTAAAGACAATGATATCAAACCGGCATACCATCGCAGAAATCGTGAGGAGCAGTATGAAGCATATGTATCCCGCGCACAAATGCAGAGTGCGTTTACAAGCTGGGACAAAATGGATGACTTAATTCAGAATATAGTAAACTCCTTGTTTAACGGAAATCGTAATGACGAGTGGACTTATAGCAAAGCATTGTTTGGACAGGGTGCTGTAGACGGTGTCATTATGAATAAGCCGGGTGTTGCAAAACCCGTAGACGAGGCAACCGGAAAAGCATTTGTTAAGGCGGCACGAACACACGCACTTAATATGCAAATGCCCGGCACCTCTTATAACTCTTACTATGAGCTAACCGGGGCAGTAGGCAACCCCGTTATCACCCAGACTTATCCAGAGGATTTGATTTGCGTTATCCGGACAGACGTCCTATCCAATATTGACGTAGACGTTTTGGCAATGGCATTTAATATGAGCAAAGCTGATTTTATTGGGCGTGTAATCGCAGTCGATCAGTTTACCGACAATTCCGGTGGCGCTCTGCCTAACCAGCTTGCATTTATCGGTGACCAAAATGTTCCTGTGATCGTCACACAGCTGGAAGAAACTTCCAGTTTTTGGAACGCGAAAGCCCTTAAATGGACATATTATCTCACAATGTTCCAGATTTGGAGCCTCTCACCGTTTTGGAATGGTGTCATGTTGACAAGTGACGCGCTTCCGACACCCTAATAGCTTTTCCCTCCTCCCTTTCTTTCATAGTGCCGGGTTGATCATTCAGCCCGGCACAAATTTAAAAGGTTGTGATTAAATGGCAGGTATCGGTACTACACCTGTTACCACCCTGGATTTTTATTATGTGTTTTGGGATATAGAGTATAAGCACATTGTGCGGTTTCCCGATCGGGCAAGTCAAAACGCATATTTTGACGGTGCTACTAAAACGGATACTATGACCGGATGTACGTTTCAGACGATCGAGCATTTATCTGTTTTGAGGGCCGATATACCTATAGACGATTTACTGGCATTAAATATAAATTATGTAAGATGGTCAAATTCACGAGGCCGTTATTATTATGCATTTGTTAAAAATGTGCGGTACGCTAGTTTGTCATCTTGTTATGTAGATATTGAGCTTGACGTGTACCAGACGTTTAGACTAGATTGCAATATAGAGATAAGCTTTGTTGAGCGCGAGCATATAGCGGTTGACACTATTGGAGCAAACACCGTCCCAGAAAAGCTTGAATTGGGCAAACAAAGAATAGACGCACAGTATTCAAAATCCAGTATTAATACTTTAGGTATACTTGCGCTAGGAACACCCACAGATCAAGATCCTCCTTTGATAGGAGAGGTTTACAGTGGTATTATTAATGGCCTTATGTACTTTTATTTTCCGCCCGGCTCATTTACCTATTTCGAACAATGGTACGAGGGTAGGAATTTTCAGGGTGAAGCTGACGGCGTAAAATCTATTATTATGATCCCCGATGAATTTGTTGATTATGGCGGTTCACCTCCTGCAACCGGTGGCGATGGTGATACCGCGATTACGCCGTACGCCACATCTAATTGGCAATTACCATGGGAATCGGATATATCTTGTAGTTGTACGCAAGGTATTAACGGCACAGTGAGTCACCAAAACCAAACTGCAATTGATTTTGCTTCACCCGGTGGTCAAAATATAAATTTATTTCCACCGTATCCGGGCGAGGTGACTGTAAAAGTTACAGGACAAAATGGCAGTACTACGGGATTGGGCAATTATCTTAAAATCCATACTGATGATGGTTACGATATTTTTATGGGACATTTCGATTCAATTTCCAGCAATATCCAAGTTGGCTCTCGCGTTGGCATGAACACGGTTTTAGGCAGGATGGGTACTACCGGTAATAGCACAGGTGTACATTTACATCTAGATATTTTATTTAACGGTTCTCCTGCCACTCCCTCAAATTTGTTTGGTTACCCTGTCGCTGATTGGACATATCCGGGTGGTGCAAATTTAAACAGAAGTTTCGCAGGCGGCGTTAATGGAGAGAGTAACCAGCAAGGATTTTATTGGACAGTAAACCCGTCCGATAAAGCAAAAATCACATATCATGATATCAATAAAAATTTAACTGATCTTGACGGTTATGTGCCTAAAAATAATAAACTGTTTACGTATCCTTACAATTATATGTTAGCTAGTAATAATCAGGGCGCAACAAAAGAGTATCGATACGAATATATGCCGTCGGGTAATACGTTTCGAATGAATTACAGTTGTGATGTGAGTGTTGATCCTACACTGTTTGTTTACCCCGCAACATATAACGGCGCTAACTCAAACTATGACGAGGGTTTAAGAATATCTGGATTTCCGCAGGTGCCCATAAGATATGGTGCTTTTGAAAATTGGCTAGCACAGCGCGGCGGGAGTGCAATGTTACAAAGTGCGCTATCTGTTTTAGGTGCAGGCGCAAGTTTAGCAACCGGGAACCCCATAGGTATGGTTGGTAGTATGGCAGGACTTGCTAATACAATAGGTATGTGGTCTGACGCTGTTAATATGCCGGATACAGCTAGAGGTAATGCATCCGGTGCCGGGTTGATTGGCCAACAAAAGATGAATGTAAATTATTTCCATATTTGTGTTAATAATGAGTATGCACGCCGAATAGATAGTTATTTTGATAGATATGGATATGCTACAAATACAGTTAAGCTCCCTAACGAGCAATCAAGGCCCCACTGGAATTATGTTAAAACAAAAGAATTGTCGATGAAAGGCAGAATACCACAGGATTATCTCGCAAGAATTAAAAAAATATATAATGATGGTGTAACAATCTGGAAAGTGCCAGAAGAAGTCGGCGACTTTACCCTAAACAATTATGAATAAGTCGGAGGTGAAGCATTGGAGAACTCACAAGTACGCACGTTTAATAATCCTAAGTTTTTGGATGTCGATACAACATGGTCAGAGGTAACTACCGCATCAACGTTTACAAATTATTTGCACCGCCTTACCTCCCTTGCGCAATCTAGGTTTAGGTGGACGGGATTACCGGTGCACCTTACATCTCGTCTAATGGAGCGTGGACTATTTAGGTATGGTCAAATTGTGTTTTACCAACACCGTAAACAATATAATGATTATCTTACTGAGTTACCAAATAATACGGATGATAGACCTGTAATAAATTATATGGATGACGAGGTTTATAACGGTAGATATTTTGCGTTACCGTATACCTATGGCAGTTTAGATATTTATGGTGACCCCGTAAATTTGAGAGCGTACGGATTAAACGGATATAGCCACGAGCTTATATCCGGAGTAGATAGCGTTATTGTACGTAACAATCCGTTAGGCACTAACACTTATGATACAATCATCATGTTTGCGGCACGTCTTACTGCCGCATTACGGACGCAAGACATGAATATCCACCAACAACGTAAAATGGGTATTTATCTTTGTGACGAGAGCCAACGCACCACACTCCGCAATATAATGAGGCAAAACGATAAATATGAGCCTTGGATTTTGGGTGTTAAAAACTCTCTCGATATTGATAACGCTGTAAAGTATATTAATAATGAGGTTCCGTACATTGCCGACAAGCTCACCGCATACAAGAATGATTTGTGGAACGAAATCCTAGCGTTTTTTGGAATAGCAATGCAAAATGAAAAAAAAGAACGCCTTGTTACGGATGAAGTGGATAGTAATAATCATTTTGCAAATGCTAATATTAACATTATGCTTGAGTCACGCCGCCAAGCAATGTGGGAAATTAAAGATAGATTCCCAGATTGTGGGGAAATAGACGTCCATGTAAACGATTTACAAGATGGTGTTTACAAGCTCATGGAAATGGAGGAGGAGGGCGAAAATGTTTAATTATTTTAATCGCTTTGATAGGCCTGCTCTAGATATGCACGAAAGTAAATATACATGTACTATCCAGGAAATGGAAAATAAGTTTAACACCGAACTTAATTATGATGGTGTTGAGTTTTATCCGGGGAAAGAGGACAGCATAAAGTCTCTAGTGCATGATTACTTTTATTTCCGCGAAATTGGATATGATACGATTGGTCAATTCAATTTTGCGTTTAATCGAAAAATGCGGTTGATGATGGATGTCTTTAATAGGTTTTATGAGATTGATGATGGTATTACGGATTGGTTTGAAAACGCTAATTATACAGAGTTGCGTGAGACAAAGGATAATCAGGATATAACAAATCAACGGGTTGAAACCGGAAACGAAAAGCAAACAGGATCAGATACTACGAGCGAGGATAATACACAAACCACAACCGGGAGCGATTCGACGAATATCAATGGGCAGGTTGAAAACGATACGCAAGAGGGCGGTACTGATACCATCAACCGGAATAGTACCGATAACACACAAATCCATATTGACGAGCAACACAATGGTTTTAAAGTAGATTCTTCCCTCCCCCAAAATATGGTTACTACCGATGATATCATGGCCAATGTATGGGCAGATACTGCCGGAAAATTTTTGAATCATGATCAGGGAATAAATGAAAATATCTTAACAGCTGAATCTACAGATACAACGGAATTTGGGAAAACCTTGCATAGTCTTGATAAAACAAATAGTACGAATCAGCGCAATACACATGACGAGGTTATCGGCAACATTGAGCGATCTCTTGATATAGTGCGTAACACTGATTTATCCAGAGGGTTAAACGATACTGGTAATGTGTCCAGTCTTAATAATCTTGTTCGCAACATTAAGGGCAATATCGGCAACAAGTATCTGGTTGAATTGGTACCAATGTTACGTGCGGCTGTACTAAATATCCCGCAAATGATAATCGCGGAACTCGAAACATTATTTTTAGGAGTGTGGTAAAATGCAGACAAATCGCAAATATATAAATCGTGTCTATACAAAGCCAGACAGGCCGCAGTATATCAAGCCAATATCGTTTAACGAGACACTCAACTTGTCTGCGCTTATTTCTCAAGGATATCAAAAAATAAATGAGATTATTGAGGCTATCCCTAATAATTGGCCTGTATTGATTGATGTGTATGAGACGCACACATCTGATCAAATTAGAGTGTTTGGTAGTGTGTTTTTAGACTATGTTTTAATAAATTTAGATGAAACATTATCTTTATGTCTACCTTCTACAACAAGCGGAAATTACTATGTAAATTTGTTAAACGATAGATTTAGACCTGTTCTTGAGATTTCAAACAAATTTATGGAGCCTAATTGGACAACACTATATATATTAAATGTTGTAAACGGAAAAATAAATGGTGTTGTATATAATGACATATATACAGGCATGCATTCATCTGACAACAATGCACACCAAGAATTATTTAATGAGTTACGCGAATATATAGATACAAGTGTTGATAGATGGTTTTCAATGCATTATCGCGAGTTTGTGGTTTTTGATTATAATATAGACGGTGGTTTTGTGGCTATACCCGACTTAACGGTAATTGTCCCGGAATTATCAAAATATAGATTTTTTGACTTTGAATTATTTGACGCAAACACTTATTACGGTGAAATAAGGTTCGATAAAAAAGCTTTTAATTTAGGGCCTGTAACAACGTATAGGACATTTTATATTGACGAAACAAACAGAATGGTTGAGCAACAATCAAGGTTTACATTTAATGCGAATTATACAAGCATTACACCTAGTTTTCAATGGACAGCTAGAACAAGCAATCTTAACACAGCTCCTTCTGTTTCGGAAACATCAACTATTGGTACAACTTCAACCACATCACCTTTTATGGTTGTTTCTAAAATAACAATGAGGGGATATGATTGGTAATGAATGTTAAATTTATAAAACCGTATATAACTCTCTACAATGATTCAAAAACACTTAATGTAAATAATATGTGTGACAAAATAAACAAAATAATTGATTATAATAAATACCCCTATCCCGTAAAAATAAATATAACGTGGGATGTGGTATATAAGCAAACAGGTGAAGGATTTGATTTAAAATACGAGCCTTCAAACGCTGTTTTTAATTTTGATATGTTTATATCTAATTATTTTCAGTCAGGAAAATTAAACATAGATTTATTATCTCTGGATATTGGCAAATATGTTGTTGTTATGGATAATGTTTGGGAACACCCAAATTTTCAATTACACCCTAAAAACACAACTGTAATCGAAAAATATCAAACCCTTCTTTTAGAATTTTCAATAGACCATGAGCCTAAAACCGAAAAAATATTTAATGTGGTTATTGATGATATATATACCGGGGGTCATAATCATCAAACGCTATTTGATGAAATGACAAGGGAAACACAAGAGTTTGTGGATTCCATTACAACCGTTTATCAAACGCAACGAATAATTAATATAGGGTATGATGAAAATAATAGCGATATAACATATAAGCAAATAGCTGATAATAATTTACAGCTTGACCTTAATGTGTTTTTACGGCAAGGAGATTTGTTCGACACTTTATATTGTGGATTTAATGTTGGTTCTAATTTTGACCCGCAACAAAATATTAGTTTTGATTTTAATGAAAACAGTACTAAATCTATTTTCACTTATAAGCAACTATGGACGGACGCGTCCTCCCGTGGATTACGTTATTTTGCATACTTTGTTCCAAAATATACGTTTAATTCAAACACCAAAATAATTCAATTTTATGGGTATAGAGGCACAAGAATGCAAAACTCTAATACAGGTGCACCAGGTCAAATAAGTTTTGAAACATCTGTAAATAATCCTAATGCCGCTTTTAGTTTTGGTTCAGTTGGCGCTGATGGCGGTAATTTTGGCCCTTTGCAAAATGCATATCTTGCTTCATTAATATTATATATAAGATAGGTGTGATAAAATGGGTTACTCAATTATTGAAGAAAACGGTAGATTCTTTAAATATGACAACGACACAGGCATGAATTTAGGTGAATTATCGTTGGCAGACGCTGTAGCAGACTCGACAACAAATAAAGAGATGGATGTTCTTGCATATGCGTTGTTGCAAACTATTGGGCAACCAATAACTACAAACGTTGATTCTAGTCTCTCAGCGTTACAGCTATCAATAAATAATGTGTATGATTTTGTTACACGGATTTACAATGACGGCTCTAGTTATTGGCGTGCTATGAGACAGTACATGAGTGAGGACTTAATACCTATATTAGCAGGTATTAATACTCTTAACTCTAACTTTAATAGCGTGTTTGTGTCTAACCTTATGGCTTTGCTCCAATCTATAAATGATGGTGTTAATGCAACGGCTACAGCATTTGCAAACCATATCGAAACAGATTTAGGGCGTTGGCAGGACGTTGCTAATTTAAGAGCAGAGTTTTATAGCTTAAAATCAAGCATTGAAAATAAAGTATTAGATACTGCTAATGTAGTTGATATCGAAACACAAGCACAAGGCGCTGATGGTTATACGGTTGCTTCTCCTTTAGGTGGTCTTATAAACTTTACTACAATTGCTGTTTTGGTGTCCCCCGGAACATTAAGTGTAAACGGTGTTAGAGTGTGGTCTGCTTCTGGGTTGTCGTTGTTACAAGAGATTAAAGACGCTTATGAGGTTGAGGATGGTGACGTTGTCACCTGCACAGGCATGACAAGTATTACCTTTACGCCTTATATTAATAGTTAAGGAGACTAATGTTTGAAAATATATTTAATGAAATGTTTTTAGGAAATTTTTCGTTTGGTATTTTTGTTGTTGGTTTAGTTGGACTCTTCTTCCAAATATATGACAGACGTAGGCCTAAGCATTAAGCTTAGGCCTTTACCCTTCCTCCCATTATATTAGAATATACTTAGATACCGATCGTTTACTTTTATGGCGCTTCTCCCCTCCTGCCACAAAATATACCATTGATCAATTGAGTAACTGTTCAACTGTTAGTATGGTTCATTTAGTAATTTAGCAACTTCTAAACTATAATCCTGT
>QMCD01001936.1_pt1 | contig 18737 bp, 16 predicted proteins | sample 1821841 | NCBI WGS metagenome assembly QMCD01 (sample SAMN01991225, study PRJNA193472) | Termite gut metagenome, whole genome shotgun sequencing project. | isolation source: worker | host: Macrotermes natalensis
GACGAAAACCACGTGTCAAGGCAATCTTCGTCCTGACGCAAATCTTCCATTTGCAGATCCGGATTCTTTTTTCTAGCCTCAGCCAATGCTTTTTCAGGAGTCTCTCCTACAACAAAACCTCCCTCAGGTAAATAATAGGCCGGAATCTGATGCCCCCACCATAATTGACGGCTTATATTCCAGTCCTTAATATTTTCCATCCAATGGCGGTATGTATTTTTAAACTTGGCGGGATAGAATTTGATTGTATCGTTTTCAACTGCATCGAGTGCAGGCTTTGCCAGATTTTCCATTTTCAGGAACCATTGCATCGACAATTTCGGTTCGATAGGTACATGCGTACGCTCCGAGTATCCGACACTATTGGTATATACCTCTGCTTTTTCGAGCAGACCCAACTCCTGCAAATCCTTCTCTATCTTTTTGCGCACATCGAAACGATCCATGCCTTCATATTGAAGCCCGTATGAATTCAATGTACCATCATCGTTGAATATATCGAGTCCTTCAAGGTTGTATTTCTCACCGAGCATATAGTCGTTCACATCATGTGCAGGAGTAACTTTCAGAAATCCAGTTCCGAACTCCATATCCACATATTCATCCTCTATAACAGGTACAACACGATTGGCGATAGGTACAATAACTTTCTTCCCCTTCGCAAAAGCTGTTTTAGGGTCATTCGGATTGATACATACAGCGATATCTCCAAAGATAGTTTCGGGACGGGTGGTAGCAATTACCACAAAGCCATCTTCCCCTTCAATTTTATATTTCAGGTAATACAGCTTTCCATGCTCTTCCTTATGGATAACTTCTTCATCCGAAATTGCGGTTTTGGCGGCAGGGTCCCAGTTTACCATACGGATGCCGCGGTAAATAAGTCCTTTATTATATAAATCTACGAATACTTTTATTACACTTTCCGACCGTTTTTCATCCATAGTAAAACATGTACGATCCCAGTCGCACGATGCTCCCAACTTTTTCAGCTGTTCCAGGATGATTCCTCCGTGTTTGTGAGTCCAATCCCATGCATGTTTCAGGAATTCGTCACGTGTAAGATCATATTTACTTACACCTTCGGACGCAAGTTTTGCCACCACCTTTGCTTCAGTTGCAATGGAAGCATGGTCGGTTCCCGGCACCCAGCATGCGTTCTTTCCCATCATGCGGGCTCGGCGTACAAGTATATCCTGAATAGTATTGTTCAGCATGTGCCCCATATGCAGCACACCTGTGACGTTTGGCGGAGGTATAACAATTGTATAAGGTTCGCGACTATCCGGTTCGGAATGAAAGAACTTATTCTCTAACCAGTATTTATACCATTTATCCTCTACTTCGGCAGGATTATATTTACTTGCAATTTCCATAATTAATCATTTAGTAACAGATAGAGTTAATGATACATTTTTGAATCATAATTTACTATTGTTGCTTCATTTACCAAAATAATAAACAGGTCTGTGACCTTAAAACTTTTAGAGGGAACAAAAATACGAAATAGTTTTCAATCATTTCTTATTTTGCAGTATTCAAGTAAAGATGTATCTTGTATCCTCAAAAAAACATGTAGTCCCAATATAATATGAAAAACATATCCGGATTGATTTTATTATCGTTTATCCTGCTTACCACAACAGCATCCTGTCGCAATAAGCAAAATTCCGAACCTGTATCTCTGAACGTAATGAGCTTTAATATATGGATGGGTGGCGGTAAATCCATCGAAGCCACAGCCGAAGTGCTCGTAAACAGCGGTGCCGATATCGTAGGCATACAGGAAGCCACGCGTAAAGACCAGAACACGGCAAAGCAGATAGCAGACAGTCTGAACTGGCATTCTTATGTATATGGAAGAAGTACAGCCATCATTAGTAAATACCCTATTGTAGACACATCGGAGAATAAGCAAGGAGTAAAAATAAAGATAGATGACAGCCATTTTGTGTGGATGTTCAATGTGCATCTGATACATTGCCCATACGAACCATACCAGCTGAACGGAATCGAATATTGTGGAGCTCCGTTTCTTTCCACAGAAGCTGAAGCGATTGAATCTGCGAAAAACTCCCGCGAAAAAGAGGTTAAATCCAATATAGCAGATATCCTGACCGTTCAGAAAGAAGGGTATCCGGTATTCTTAACGGGAGACTTTAACGAGCCATCCTGTCTGGACTGGACAGACAAAGCTGCAGAAGCAAAGCTGTGCAAGACAGCTGTCGCATGGCCATCGACGAAAGCCTTTATAGATTCCGGACTAAAAGATTCTTATCGGGAGAAATATCCGGATGAAGCCAAAGATCCCGGACATACATGGACAACCCTGCCTGAGACAAAGGCATATACAGAAGTGCTGGACCGTATCGATTTTGTATTTTTCTCAGGGGAGAATATCAAACTGGAGAATTCTCAGATTGTAGGGGAAGAAAGTCCTTTTAGTAATATAAAGTTCAATAATTATCCATCCGATCACAGGGCTGTACTCAGCACCTTTACTATTAAATAACAGGATAACCGTATTATTTTCCCAATAGCATTATCATCAGTATGCCCGTACACACGGCTCCGACAGTCGCAACCAGTCCGGGCAACATAAAGGAATGGTTCAAAACCCATTTGCCGATACGGGTAGTCCCTGTACGGTCGAAATTAATAGCCGCTACCACAGTAGGATAGTTCGGCAGAAAGAAATAGCCGTTTACTGTAGGGAAAAGAGCTATCAGCATCCACGGAGATATGCCCAATGCAATGCCAAGCGGCATCAGTGCCCGCACAGTAGCGGCCTGGCTATATAGGAGAATAGACATTACAAACAGAGCGATTCCGAATATCCAGGGCATTGAAGTTACGACCCCTTCGATGGAAGCGCGTAACTGCTCCATATTCCCATTGATAAAGGTGTCCCCCATCCACGCTATTCCGAATATGGCAACTACGGCCTGCATCCCGGCAATAAAGACAGAACCCTGCGCGGCTTTTATCCCGTTTGTATTTGTCGTAAGCAGGATAAGAGCGGCGGCCGATAACATCAATATTTCAATAACAACAGGCATATTCAAAGTATTACCTCCTATATTACGGAGACCTTCTACCGACCCAAACAGTATGATAAAGACGGTTGCCAGAATAAATATAAGGACAGACAGTCCCGCCTTACTCTTCAACTTATAATCTATTTTTTCTATTGAGGAGCTTTTAGTAAACATGCCATCCTCTACCCGCCGGAGATATTCAGGGTCTTCGTGCAATTCCTTTCCCACTCGCATACTGAACAAGGCTCCCAATAATACTCCGATCAGAGTCGATGGTAGACTTATCATTAAGATGTCAAGCAGGGAGATATCGTATCCTGCCAACATACTTAGCAAAGCTACTGTAGCCGCCGAGATAGGACTGGCAGTTATAGCCTGCTGGGATGCAATTACTGCAATGCCGAGCGGCCGCTCGGGACGTATCTTTGTCTCACGGGCAACTTCCGCTATTACGGGTAATACGGAATAGGCTACATGCCCTGTTCCGGCAACAAAAGTAAACAGATAAGTAACTATCGGGCTCAATAATGTAATACGTTGCGGATGCTTCCGTAAAAATTTCTCTGCCATCGACACCATCAGATCAAGTCCTCCTGCCGCCTGCATACAACCTGCCGCTGCAATAACGGCGACTATCATCAGCATGACATCTATGGGCGGGGAGGTCGGCTCCAGTCCGAAACCGAAGACAAGGACAGCAAGTCCCAATCCTCCCATTACTCCTAATCCGATGCCCTGTATACGGGCTCCGATAATAATGGCTGTGAGAACAAAAAGGAATTGTATCAGCATATAAGTCTTATATTATGCGATTAGAAATTGATGTCAAATATAACAATTAATTAAAAATATGAATGTCTGACTGAGGAGATAATCTTTCTAGCTCTATGACATCTGAAGTGGGTAAATTCATCAACAAAACAGAAAACAATTATCTATATTATTTTAATATGCCGGTTTACGAATTTGGCAATGAGAGCGATCTTTGAAATATCAGAAAGATTTAGATTTAAAAATTAAAAGGGGTAGCTTTTACATACGCTCGCGCAAACGTCCCGTGTCTGTGTTGCGTAGCAAACATTTTGCCCAGTCAACAAGACACGGACTGGAAGTCCGCGCCAGCGGGCGTCGATTCGGGCGAATGTTTATTCGCCCCTACAAAGTGAATGCAAAACCTGTTACTTTTGTTACCTTTTTAATGAAAGAGATGCTTCGCTCCGCTCAGCATGACAGTGTATAAAGGTCTTCTAAAAGCTAATAGCTAAAAGCTGACATATCTGTTACCTTTGTTACCTTTTAACAGTTACGGGTTGTTTACTGTTTACTGCTAACTGTTTACTGTAAATAGTGTCAGATGTGTCAGATTTTAACAAGTAGCAAGTTGAAAGTGAAACTGAATTATCCACTTTTACTTCAATCACTGTTGGCAGCTTGATTCGTGATGAAGCTCTCTTTCTTTTCCAAAATGTCATATTTAACGCTGGCTATTACATTATTCTCACTGCATTATTTAGCATATATCTATAATTATACTAATTTTGCACCTTATTCTAAAACCTGTACCTATGCGTACACTACAAGAGCTTGTAAATACGGAAGATCCGGGTTGGCCTGTCATCAAGGAATGGATAAGCGTGGCCAAAAACAAGGTGGAAATTCTGCCTTGCGAACGTCAGCGAGCCGAAAATGCTCTGGTAAACACTCAAGTCACCACACGTTCCCTGATGGGAGCGATCATCTACGAAACAGGCGGCCTGCTCATCGACAACGGTTGGATACGAATCTTAGGCTCAGGTAGCGACCGTATGCAGAGAACCCTGCCGGACTGGAATCAAGGCAAAACATTTGAAGAATTCGGAGAACCTGCACCGTATCTGTTGGTGGCAGATGATGCTATCGGTGGGTTTTATGCGATTAACGCAGGATTTCTGGGAAAAGACACGGGTAATATGTATTATTTTGCACCCGACTTGTTGCGCTGGCTGCCAATGGAGATCGGGTATAGCCAATTCCTTCTGTTTTGCTTCGAAACGGATATGAACGACTTTTATGAAGGGCTGCGCTGGAAAGGCTGGGAGAAAGATATTGCAGTACTGAATCCCGATTATTCTTATAACTTTTTCCCGTTCCTCTGGACTAAAGAGGGGAAAGATATAAATAAAATAACGAAGAAAGTTATACCTGTAGAAGAGGTTTATAACTTCAATATGGAAATGAAAAATACACTAGGATAATATAATAAAACAAATAATACTTATGCAAGTCACAGAAAAAGAAGCGGATGAAATTATCCAACCGATACGAAAAACAGACCTGATTTATCAGATTGAGGATAAACCGCCTTTCAGCGAGGCCATGTTCGCAGGATTTCAACACCTGCTGGCTATCTTTGTGGCTATTATAACCCCTCCGTTAATTATATCCCGGGCATTAAATTTCAGTGCCGAAACAACCGGCTTCCTTGTTTCCATGGCGTTACTCGCTTCGGGTATATCTACATTTATACAGTGCCGCCGTTTCGGCCCTGTGGGTTGTGGCTTACTCTGTATACAGGGAACTAGCTTTTCTTTCATCGGTGCGCTGACTGCCAGTTTCGCGGCTAAAGGCGATATGACCGAAGCTGCCATTCTTGCCGCCATATTCGGGGTCTGTATCGCTGCCTCTCCTGTGGAAATGATTGTGAGCCGCTTGCTGAAATATACAAAGAAGATCATCACCCCGCTTGTTTCGGGCATTGTGGTAACAATGATAGGACTCTCCCTTATCAAAGTGGCGATTATATCCTGCGGTGGCGGATTCGGAGCGATGGGCCTTGAAGGGGAAAGAGGATTCGGCAGCCCGCAGAATCTGGGTATCGCAGCCCTTGTCCTAGTATCCATCCTTATATTGAACAGCATAAAGAATAAGTATATCCGTATGAGTTCCATTATCATCGGTATTGTGATCGGCTATGTCGTATCATACTTCATGGGATGGATAGATTTTTCAAACATGGGTGAAATAGGCGCATTTACCATTCCCCAACCATTCAAATACGGATTGAGTTTTGATCTCTCTGCTTTCATTGCGGTTGCTCTTATCTACTTTATCACTTCCATCGAAGCGTACGGTGATATCACTGCAAATTCAATGATTGGCGGAGAACCGATTGAAGGTCCTAAATTTATGAAACGTGTACAAGGCGGAGTATTGGCCGACGGTATCAATTCAGCTATCGCCGGAGTATTCAACTCTTTCCCTAATTCTATATTTGCACAGAACAACGGATTGATCCAGTTGACAGGAGTAGCCAGCCGCCGTGTAGGTTACTATATCGCAGCATTCCTTATTATATTGAGTGCTTTTCCTTTCATCGGGGGTATATTCTCTATCATGCCAGAGCCTGTACTTGGAGGTGCCACATTGCTGATGTTCGGTACTGTTGCCGCATCGGGAGTACGCATCATTGCGTCGCAAAACATAGACCGAAAAGCCATACTGGTACTTGCGGTCAGCTTTGCCTGTGGGCTCGGCGTGGAACTGGTTCCTGATATCCTTTCCCAAATGCCGACAGCCATAAAAGGAATCTTTGCTTCGGGAATTACTACCGGAGGAGTCGTTGCCATCCTTGCTAATGTGATTATCCGTATCAAAGACTAAATATTTATTGTTATGAAATTACTAAAAGACCGTATCCTTAAGGATGGAAAAAGCTTTGACGGAGGAATCCTTAAAGTAGACAGCTTTATCAATCATCAGATGGACCCTATTCTCATGAAGTCGATAGGAGTGGAATTTGTCCGCAAGTTCGGAAATCTGCCGATAAATAAAATTATAACAATAGAAGCCAGTGGCATTGCCCCTGCTATCATGCTTGGCTACCTGCTCGAATTACCTGTCGTATTTGTAAAGAAAGCGGTCCCCAAAACAATGGTAAATATGGTGTTTACCATTGCTCATTCCTTTACCAAAGATAAGGACTATACAATCTGTGTAAGCAAAGATTTTCTAAACCCGAACGACAAAGTGGTTTTCATCGATGATTTTTTGGCTAACGGTAATGCGGCCATTGGCATATACAACCTTATCAAAGAAGCCGGGGCCGAACTTTACGGCATGGGCTTTATTATCGAGAAAAGCTTCCAGGACGGAGGGCAACGTCTACGCGAACTCGGTATCCACATAGAGTCGCTGGCTAAAATCAAGGAACTAGGCGATAACAAGATCATCTTCGAAGATTAAGCAATGGATAAAACAATCTTTTTTACCCCTGATATTCTCTCCAATGTAGAACTGCCTGCCGAGGAAGCCCTGCATTGCATAAAAGTATTGCGTAAAAAAGAAGGCGATGAAATACTACTTACCGATGGAAAGGGTTTTTTTTATGATGCTGAAATAATGCAGGCCAACCCGAAACATTGTATGGTAAACATCCTCAAAACAATAGAACAGCCCAAAGGCTGGAACTTCAACCTGCAAATAGCTTTTGCCCCGACAAAAAATATCGACCGCATAGAATGGTTTGCAGAAAAGGCCACCGAAATAGGAATCGACCGTCTCAGCCCTATTCTTTGCCGGCACTCCGAACGAAAGGAGATAAAGGCTCAGCGGATAGAGAAAATACTTGTTTCGGCAATGAAACAATCCCAAAAAGCATTATTACCTCAACTGGATGAGATGCAATCTTTCCCTGCATTCATCAAACAGGAATTTGACGGGCAAAAGTTCATCGCCCATTGCTATCCGCAGGAGAAAGTACTGTTGAAAGATATTTATAAAAAAGGTGGTAATGCCCTTATTCTTATCGGGCCGGAAGGCGATTTCTCAGAAGAGGAAGTCAAGATGGCAATAGATCATGGATTCAAACCCATTTCTTTGGGAAACAGCCGCTTACGCACCGAAACGGCAGCGTTGGTCACTTGTCATACATTACATGTACTGAGCTGATTATCAGAACTTATATTCCTCCAGTTTTTTCACTATTTTCACCGTTTCCACCGCTTCTTTTACATCATGGACACGTAAAATATCCGCTCCATTCTGCAAGGCGAAAGTATTCAGTACAGTAGTTCCATTGAGGCTTCCGGCGGGAGTTGTGTCTAACAAACCGGCGATCATCTTTTTTCTCGAAATCCCCGCTAAAAGAGGTAATTCAAACACAGAGAAGCCCCGCAACGCTGCCATTAATTCATAGTTCTGATCCATCGTTTTACTAAACCCGAATCCGGGATCGATAATAATATCATTCACCCCGAGTAAGTGCAATTCTGCTACCTTCTTAGAGAAATAATAGAAGATATTCTGGATCAGATCTTCATAGTCGGTCAAATCCTTCATCGTTTGGGGTGTACCGCGCATATGCATCAATATATAGGGTACATTGAGCCGGGCAACCGTATCGAACATAGTCTTGTCTATCTCACCGCCCGATATGTCATTTATAATGGCTACTCCATGTTCCTCAACGCAAAAACGGGCTACATCCCCATAGAAAGTATCTACGGAAAGGATAGCATCGGGAAATTCCCTGTTGATAACAGGCAAAGCAAACTTCAGCCGCTCTATTTCTTCCAGCGAAGACAGAAAGGTTGAGGAAGGACGGGTTGACTGGGCGCCTATATCTATAATTGTTCCTCCCTGGGAAAGTATCTCCGAAACCCTGTCTATAATCTGGCTCTCGGTCTCTTTGCGACTACCGGAGTAAAATGAATCGGGAGTAATATTCAGTATCCCCATTACAACAGGATAAGACAGATCCAGCAGTTCTCCTTTAATATTGATTGTTTTCATCGGCTGTTTTAGATTATTTCTCTACCCATCACAACTCTATTATCTCCTCTTCCAATATAGTCAGTTTCTCTATGCCGGTTTCAGTCACCACATATGTATTTTCTATTCCGACGGCCCCTACTTCCGGAATCACAAACTTCGGTTCCAACGCAAAAACGATGTTCTTTTCCAGTAATTCTTTCGAACGGGGAGTCAACACCGGAGGCTCGTTTATTTCAAGACCGAGTCCGTGTCCGACAAACTTAGCCTGCTGCTTCGTTCCCATGAAGTATGATTCAAGGTTATTCTTTACTACCATTTCCATCGAGATATTATACAGTTCGGCACAACCGGTTCCGGGTTTAGCGATATCCATTATATGGTTATGAATATCTATCGATACCTGATGGGCACGATAAGCGATATCTAATGTCTTTCCTACCGAAAAAACACGTGTCATATCGGTCATCCAAGGCGAATAATTTCCTGCCATATCCACCATAATGGTTTGCCCCTTTTCTATTCTTTGTCCCGATGCGCCCAGAGGGAGGGTAGGACTACTACCTGCTCCGCCCAAAGCATAATCGTAAGGAGAAGGAGCTTCTGCGTTCTCTCCTGCAAGCAGGCTACCCATATAGATATCCATATTGTCACCATAACTACGAAAGATACCCATAGACCCGTGCAGACGCATCAACTTTTCTATCTCTATCTGCAATTCTATATCAGTCATCCCTGTCCTGTAAACGGACGGAATCAGCTTATAAACAGCTTCATGTTTCCGGGCGCAAGCCCTCACCTGATCCAGTTCGAAATCCGTTTTCACACTGCGTATCTTACGCATAAGAGTTGAAGCATTAGCAGCTTTCGTTATATTAAATGTGCCCATCAAACGGGCGCATTCACCGAAGGAAAGGACATCTGTCTCTAATAATAGTGTCTTGGCCAACGACAGACCTCTGTTTTGCAGCTCTTCCGCAATTTGTTCCGGCTTCCGGATGTAGATCGTATTTTCAAAAGGGATACCTTCGGGCCGTTTTACAAAATGCATGGGGCTACCCTCGGCCGGCAGATAATAATAACCATTGTAAACCATGCCTGTCATATAAAATACATTTACTGATGTACTCAATATACAAGCTTCTACTTCCATCGCCTGCATTGCTCTCTGTAGGCGGGAACAGCGAATCTCCAAATCTTTTGTCAATGCTTCCCTGTTGTTCATAATCTTTATTTATACAATCCTTTATTCAGAATATAATCATATATGTCATCCGGCAAAAAAGCCCTTATATCTTTTCCTTCGGCAATGCTGTCTCTGATAAATGTCGATGAAATCTCGATAATAGGGGAATCCAGTGCCTCCACCTTATCCCTCAATTTCGTAGGAATGGTGATACGGTGACCCAATCGCGGATATACCCTGATTTTATAATTTTCGAGTATCTTGTCATATTCCCGCCAACTCTCAAATACATTCCAGTTATCGGCGCCGATAATCAGCGTGAAATTATGTCCGGGATATTCATTCCGTAAAGCGTCCAGCGTATTCACCGTATAAGACGGGATGGGCATTGAGAATTCAAAATCACTGGCTTTTAACTTTGCGTATTTAGCCAGTGCAAGTTCTGTCATTTCCAGGCGTATATGTTCGTCCGAAAGCTCATCCTCCGATTTCAACGGATTTTGCGGGCTTACCAGAAACCACACCTCTTCTATTTCCGTGAACTCCACTATGTAGTTCGCGAGAATCAGATGCCCGATATGTATCGGGTTGAAAGACCCCGAAAAGATGCCGATATTCATTTCCGCAGAAAATCAGTTACTACGTTCAATGCTTTTGCTTTTGCCTCTTCCAGATTATCATTGTGTATAACCACATCAAACTGAGGAGCGAATGTCATTTCATATTCAGCTTTTGCAATACGGGATTCGATCACTTCGGGCGAATCCGTTCCTCTTCTTTCCAGACGGCAACGCAGTTCATTTATGGAAGGTGGCTCTATGAAAACAGATAAAGCTTTATCTCCGTAATATTTCTTTATATTACAGCCGCCTACTACATCCACATCGAAAATCACATTGCCTCCGTCGTTCATAATACGTTCCACCTCTGCTTTCAGCGTACCGTAAAACTTATCCGCATATACCTCTTCATATTCGAGAAACTCACCACGGGCGATTTTTTCCCTGAATTCTTTGGGACTATGAAAATAGTATTCCACACCATGCTTTTCTGTTCCCCTTGGCGGGCGGCTGGTAGCCGATATTGAAAACTGAAGGTTCAAATCCTGCGATAGCAGGTAATTGACGATTGTAGATTTACCTGCGCCTGAAGGAGCCGAAAATATGACTAACTTACCCATTAATTTTATAAGTGACCTTTATAATACGTTCAACACCTGTTCTTTGATCTGCTCCAATTCATCCTTCATGCGTACAACTATCTGCTGCATTTCGGCATGATTCGACTTCGAACCCATTGTATTTATCTCACGTCCCATTTCCTGAGAAATGAAACCCAGCTTCTTTCCTTGTCCCGAACCGGATTTCATTGTTTCCAGAAAATAGCTGAGATGATTTGTAAGACGGGCCTTTTCTTCGTTTATATCCAGTTTTTCGATATAATAGATCATCTCCTGCTCGAAACGGTTCTTATCGTAGTCAAAGTCTTCTATCTTCTGTAGAGCTTCGCTTATCCGTACTTTTATCTTATCCACCCGTTCAGCTTCATGAGGCTCTATATCTGTCAATAGCCGTGAGATATTCCCTATTTTTTCTTCAAAAAGCTTTTCCAGCATAGCCCCTTCCTGTTTGCGGAAGGCAAGCAATTGCTTCTTTGCTTCACTTATTGTTTTCGAAACAGCAGCCCATTCGGCTTCATCCACTTCCTGCGATTCGTATTTCAATACATCCGGCAAACGAAGCAATGTTGAAAACCAATCGGCAGGAGTATCTATTCCCAGTTTACGGGCCGACTCTTTAATCTGATTATAATATCCTTCGAGCAGATTGTGGTTGATCTGGTTAGCTGTTTCATTACCTATATTTTCCACATATATAAGAAAGTCTACTTTTCCACGTTCCAATTCACGGGAAAGCATATTGCGGACTTCCATTTCATGTTCTTTGTATAGATTTGGCATACGGACCGACAAGTCCAATTGTTTGCTCTTAAGGGATTTTATTTCTACTGNNNTTTCAAGTTCGGTTGTGGCTTTTCCAAAACCTGTCATTGATTGTATCATGCTGCTAATTTTAGATTTAGGCACAAAAATACACAAATATTATACGTTCCGATTAAAAAATAAGAACTTTAAATGCACAATCTGCGTTAATCATTAGTAATTACTTATTTTTGTAAATAGTTAAAATATAAAATAAAGAAATCAGAATGGGCACAAAACTATTCCTGCAATATCCAAAATGCAGCACTTGCCAGAAGGCAGCCAAATGGCTAAAACAAAACAATGTCTCCGTAGAAAGCCGTGATATAACAACCGATAACCCTACAAAGACAGAACTGGCTGCATGGATAAAGAAGAGCGGATTGCCTATCGCAAAGTTCTTTAATACTTCAGGCAGGATTTATAAGGAAGAAAATCTGAAAGAAAAGGTCAAGTCTGCATCCGAAAGCGAATTAATAGATATACTCGCATCCAATGGAATGGTTGTAAAACGGCCGCTGATGATAGGAAATGACTTTGTACTGGTGGGATTCAATGAAGAAGAATGGTCTGAAAGACTAAAATAATAAATAGTTCTGCATGGAGGAAAAAGAAGACGTAAAATTAGCGCTGGAAGAAACCCCGAAAAAGAAAAGCCTGATTAAGAAGCTTTTCAAGATATTCCTGTATATAGTCCTCGGACTTATCGGGCTTAATGTGCTTTTATATGTACTGCTTTCCATACCCTATGTGCAGCAAAAAGTAGCGGATTTTGCCGTAGGCAAACTGAAAGAGACGATGAATACGGAGGTTTCGATAGACGAAGTCCGCCTAAGCCTGTTCAATAATGTAAGCCTGAAAGGCATCTATATAGAAGATCAGGCCAAAGACACATTGCTTTATGCACAAGACCTGAGCGTAAGCCTCAGCCCTTGGGAATTTATCAAAAGCAACAAGCTCGCTATTACAGGAATCACAGTAGATAATTTCCTTATAAATGTAAATCAGAAAGATAGCGTAAGCGACTTTAACTTCCAGTTTGTAATAGATGCATTTTCGAGTGCCGACACCACCCAAGTGGATACAACCAAAAGTTCGCTGGTAGTGGTTATCGAAGACGTCAGCCTGAAACGCGGACGATTGAATTATGATGTGTTGTCTGTGCCACAAACCCCGCAAATGTTCAATGCATCGCATATATCCTTATATGATGTCAATGCCAATGTAGACCTGAACTCAATAGATGCCGACAAATTCGACATCGCGCTCAACAGCCTGTCGGCAAAAGAAAAGTCGGGAGTTGAAATCAAAAATTTACAAGGGCATTTATACTCCGACAAGTCGCAACTCTGGGTAGAAAATCTCTCCCTGAACTTGCCGAACTCTCACCTGACCACCACCAAAGTAAGATATAACTTATCGAACAGCGCTTTTGAAATAGCCACCAACGACACGGAATTATCGGCTGAAGATTTAATCGCATTTCTGCCGAATCTCAAATTCCTGCGAAACAAACTTTCGCTGAAAACCAATATCTCGGGAACATTACCCGCTGTGAATATTGAAAATATAAACCTCACCTATGGGGATGATTTTGTCCTTGAGGGGCTGGCCAGCCTGGGGAATTATGAGCGATACGGAAACTCGAATATAAATCTTTCTATTAATAAACTAAAAGCATCGACCAGAGCAATTTCCGATTTTGCAAAACTCGGCGATTCTACCTTTGTGACTCCCGATATATTAAGGGACATGGGAGACATATTCCTGAAAGGGACATTGACAGGACAACTGAATAAATTCAAACTCAATTCCGAAGCATGGTGCAGGCAGGGGCTTGTTTCACTCCTGGCTACCGGTGGTGTGGATACAACATTTACCAACTTTAATGTAAACGCCGGACTGAGAACACGCAACTTTAATCTGGGCAGATTGCTCGGAGGTACAGCAGGGCTTGGCGCGCTATCTGCGCATATAGACCTGAGAGCAAGGCAAACTGAAAGAGAACCTCTCTCTGCCCAAATGCAGGGAAATATAGATGCTTTGCAAATAGAAAAAGAAACGATGAAAAACGTTCCTTTCAGCGGATTCTACAATGCTCAAAAAATGGGATTGACTGCCCGTGCCGACTGGAAGATAGGAAAAATATTCGTTGACGCAGATATGTCTCAAGCCAAAGTGCCGGATATTAATGTACGCCTCAGACTGGATTCGTTACAAATAGACCCTTTCTATAAGAACCCCGACTGGGTAAATCCACGTCTGACTATGGCTCTGAAAGGGCAGTTCAAAGGATTGGACATTGACAATATTGTAGGAAAGGCAGATTTGGACAGCCTCGACTTCCATGATGACAATTTCGCATTCCAACCGGGGAAATTTACGTTGGAATCAGGAAAAAAAGAGGATGGCAGTAAATTTATCACGCTCACCTCTTCCCTATTGACAGCCAATATAGCAGGACAATATTCATTCACTACTATCGGAGACGAATTTACAAACCTGATGAACGGATATCTGCCCGATGTATTCCAAATGAGAAAACGGACAAAGAAAGAGCAAAACAATTTCACTTTCAATATCACAGCCAACAATACTGAGAAACTGGGAGAAATATTCGTCTTACCTGTCGATATCATAGATCCGGCTTCGATAAGCGGGCGCATCAATACCATAGACAAACAATTGTCGGTGAAAGGGAATATTCCACGTCTCCGTTATGGCGAAATTGAAATTAAAAATACGACTCTGGATGTTATGAACCTCGACTCGGCCTTCAACATTTCAGGAGCGAGCAGCGTAATGATGGATAAAGGGAAGTATAATATCGCCCTCAATACCAACGGAGAAAAAAACACAATCTATACATTCGTAAGCGTAACCAGCGACAGTACCAATATCAATATAAAAGGAGATATAGAAGCTCTGGCCAGTTTTAGCCGCAATGAGAAAAAAGAGCTTGTTTCTTCGCTCAAGATAACCCCGTCAGACATCATGGTGGACAAACTGGCGTTAAATCTGCTGCCCGCCGAAATACTGAACGAAGGAACACGTACCGAGATACATAATGTAGGATTGGGAGTGAATAAAAAACCGTATTTCAATATAGACGGGGTGATCTCAAGTGAAAAAAGTGATAGCCTCAGGGTTTACTTCACCCATGCCGAGATAGGAGATTTGCTGGAAGCATTCGATGTGAAGAACATTCGCGGATGTATTCATGGAGACGTCCTGCTCACCAATATACTCGACCAACCCGAACTGTACACAGAAGGATTTCAGATCGCCGACATCGTCCTCTTCAGCGACACATTGGGTACAATGGACCTCGACAGTCACTGGAGTAACGAATACGGAGGAGTGGCTATGCAGGCAGCATTGGTTAAAGCAGGGGAAACCTTCGCCGAGATAGATGGTACAATATATACGAATCAGGACTCACTCGACCTCCAGTTGAGAATGGAAAAGATGCCTCTGCGCTGGGTACAGCCATTCGTCTCCGATATGCTCAACAAGGTAGACGGAACCATCAGCCAACCTGATGATAGAAGGAAACACAAAAGCGCCGCTTGTGAGGGGATTCCTCGGGTTCAACGATACACAGATAGGCGTAGACTACACCAATGTAACCTATACCATATCGGATACCATCAGGGTAAGCCCCGACCGTATAGGGTTCGACAACCTCACCCTGAAAGACAGCCAGGGTAATACGGCCAACGTAAGCGCTACTGTGACTCACAAAAATTTCGACAACATGAAATATTCGCTCAATATGCGGATGAACAAACTCATGGTGCTGAATACCGAGCACAGAACCGATAGCCTTTTCTACGGGCGGGTTTATGCCTCAGGCAATGTCAGGGTAGACGGCACCAACGACGGCATCAATATGAACCTGCAGATAAAGAATGACAAAAACTCGAATTTGAATATTCTCTTGCCTCAACACTCCGAAGCTACCGATTATAAAAGTGTAGTATTTATAAATGTACCGGAAGAAAAACTGAAAAATTCCCTTAAAGACATGCTTGCCAAAGCTCAGGATCAACCATTACCCATACAACTGACGGTAAAACTCGATGTAACTCCCGATCTGGCAATCGGCATTATCATAGATCCATCCACGGGTGATGAATTGCAGGCAAAAGGAAACGGATCTATCACGTTCAATTATAATATGCTTAATGAGAATATGTCGGCCTTTGGCGACTACTCATTGACGGACGGGACTGTGAAACTGAACCTGCAGAATATAAAGAAACTGGACTTTAGAATACAGAACGGCAGTAAATTGCATTTTATCGGAGACCCTATGAAAACCCGATTTGAAATCACGGCTTACAGAAGAGTGAGGGCGGCACTGGAAACATTAGACCCTAGTTTTGCGATAGATAATTCATCGTCCAAGGTGTCTGTTGACTGTGTACTGGGTATTGTAGGAAATATGGATAATATGGATCTCACCTATAACATTAGCCTGCCTGATGCGAACGATGATGTGCAGAGAAAAGTAAACACCTATATCAGCACCGATGAACAAAAGATAAAACAATTTGCATCCCTGATCGCTATGGGTACATTCTATCCAAGTTCGGGAAGCAGCGGAGCGAACTTCGGCGACGGTATATGGACCAGCATCGCCGGCAGTGCCCTATCCGGTGCTATGTCGTCTCTGGTAGGTAATATGCTGGGAGATAAATGGCAGGTAGGCGCTACTGTGGAATCGAACGACGGCACATTGTCCGACATGAACATGCAGGTAAACGTTTCCCGTACATTCTGGGATGACAGGCTGATATTGAAAACAGACTTAGGATACCGCACAGATCAAACGAGCGTAGATAATAACTTTATCGGAAATTTCGACCTGGAATATAAATTGAACACAATGTGGACGTTGAGAGCATATAGCCATACCAATGATAAATATTATCGCCAGGCGCCCACAACTCAGGGTGTAGGTATTATTTACAACAAAGAAGCCGCCACATTGAAGCGTCTGTTCCAGTCATTTAAGCCAAGGAGATTCAGACGAAATGAAGTCCAACAGGGGCAAGACCAGGCTCAGACACAAAATCAGCCTCAACAAGATACAACAACTCCGGCAGAACAACAACAAACCCCTCCTGTCCTACCGGCAGATTCGACACAAACGACTGTAAATAAACAGCCGGTGATAAGTGACGAACGGAAAAAATAAAATAGCGAAAGGCAGAGTAAAGAAAATAGAGTTTCTCCGATTCTTTTTACTCTGTCTTTTGTATTATATAACTTAGTCATTTTTCCCACACATAAATCAGAGGTTTTGGCTTCACAGCCTAAAAGCGTTATCTTTGCATTTTTAACACTAAAAATTAGCAAAGAAATGGAAGGAACTCCGAATTGTCCGGTGTGCAGCATGGAAAATACTTATTTTGACGGTACGGCATATGTTTGCCCCGATTGCTTTCACGAATGGACAGGCGAAGCAAACACAGAAACAGAAGACACAACCCCTAAAGACAGCAATGGTGCAGAATTATTTGACGGTGACGCTGTAACAGTTATTAAAGACCTGAAAGTAAAAGGTTCGTCGATGGTTATCAAGCGCGGAACAAAAGTAAAAAGTATCCGCCTGACCGAAGAACCGACAGAAGTAGACTGCAAGATAGACGGATCGAGCATTGTTTTAAAAACATGCTTCCTGAAAAAAGGATAAGAACCCGTTCAAAATTATATCCGGAGGTGTTCATAACTTTAACGTTACGAACACCTTTTTTTATCCGGATACTCCTTAACTTTGCACGCTATGCAATATGATTTATTTTCACAATACAAATATAAGTTCTTCAGCTTGGGCAGCGGCAGTAGCGGAAACTGTTACTATCTGGGAACCAAAGAAAACGGTATCCTTATAGATGCCGGAATAGGTATCCGCAATGTAACGAAATCATTACGTGAATATGGGGTTGCTTTCGAAAAGATTAAAGCAATCCTTATCACGCACGACCATGCCGATCACATAAAGACAGTCGGATGCTTCGGCGACAAGTACAATATTCCCGTTTACGCGACCGAAACCGTACACGAAGGAATCCAACGCAACAGAGTGGTACAAGCCAATCTGTATCAATCGAAAAGAGTTATTGAAAAAGAAGTACCGTTCACGATCACCGATTTTAATATAACCGCCTTTGACGTCCCTCACGATAGTATCGAAAATGTAGGCTATCATATTGAGTTTGAAGGGCAGGCACTTGTCGTTGTTACAGATATAGGCCGCATCACCGACAAGATAAGGGATTATGCCTGCAGAGCCAATCACCTTGTAATTGAAGCCAACTACGATGAATATATGCTTCAGACCGGCAGATATCCGTATTACCTCAAAGAGCGCATAAAAAACGGTATGGGCCATTTAAGCAACCGTCTTTCGGCCGAATTTATTGCAAGTATCTATAATGAAAATCTCCGGAATATCTGGCTCTGTCATCTCAGCCAGGATAATAATCATCCCGAGATTGCATTCAAAACCGTAGAACAGGCATTGGCCACCAATGGCGTTGTTGTAAACAGGGATGTAAAACTGGAAACCCTCAGCAGATATAAGGTTTCGGGATTGAGAGAATTTTGATAATCCAAATCCGCAAGCATTTCAAAAAACTTTATCTATATAATTATAGCCGATAGCCTTTAGCTGTTGGCTTATAGATCTTTGAAGTATTGGTATAAGTAATAAGTTTTAAGTACTAAGTTGAAAGTTATATGAGATACGAGTAGACAAACACAAATTGTTTACTCT
>QMCD01001159.1_pt1 | contig 18723 bp, 16 predicted proteins | sample 1821841 | NCBI WGS metagenome assembly QMCD01 (sample SAMN01991225, study PRJNA193472) | Termite gut metagenome, whole genome shotgun sequencing project. | isolation source: worker | host: Macrotermes natalensis
AAAAACGTGAGTTTAGAATTAATGGTGCAATGGTGAAGTGGTAAAATGGTGCAATGCTGTTTGTTCAGAGCGTTATGGCGAGGCATACACTTCGCCTTGTCGAGGCACGAAACCCGAAGGGTTCGGTGTCGCCAACCCATCCGGAACTATCTGTAAATCCCCTAAAGGGGACTTACAGAGCGTACCAACATGAAATATAGTGAATAATAACATAATAATTAAGAGCTAAATACTAACAATAACCCACTGAACTAAAAGTCCCCTTTAGGGGATTTAGGGGTAAAAATAAGAAACATAAAAGTAACGTGCTTTCGGGCTTTCCCGACGGTACTACAAAAATTTATTTAGTGCTTTCGGGACTTTCCGATTAGGGCTCATAAATTTATTTAATGGTTTCGGGACTTCCCGATTAGGGCTCATAAATTTATTTAATGGTTTCGGGACTTCCCGATTAGGGCTTATAAACTTATTTGGTGGTTTCGGGACTTTCCGATTAGGGCTTATAAACTTATTTAGTGGTTTCGGGACTTCCCGATTAGGGCTCATAAACTTATTTAGTACTTTCCGGCTTCCCGGACAGGGACTCATAAACTTATTTGATGTTTTCCGGCTTCCCGGACAGGGGCTCATAAACTTATTTAGTACTTTCCGGCTTTCCGGACAGGGACTCATAAACTTATTTGATGCTTTCCGGCTTCCCGGACAGGGGCTCATAAACTTATTTAGTGCTTTCCGGCTTTCCGGACAGGGACTCATAAACTTATTTGATGCTTTCCGGCTTTCCGGACAGGGGCTCATAAACTTATTTGATGTTTTCATTCTAATGTTGATGTAGGCTTATGAACGTATTTGCTACTTTCCACCTGATGTTGACAAGGACTTATACTATTTTTTTTCGTAAATCTGTCAATCTGTTTCAGGAGGAGTATTTCTCGGTATTACTGTCTTCTATCAACATATTACACCCTCTAATATCAGCATAATCAAAGCGTCCCAAAACTTCAAAGGTTCCGTTATCTCTGTATTTTCCTATATCTTGTGTGGCAATAAATGAACAAGAATATAAATTAGCCAAATCAATCACATTAATTCCCCCTCGCTTATATGGAGAATCTATGATTGATAACGGGTCTTGCATATCCCGCAAAATAATTTTCATCCATGGCGGAGTCTGAAACGATTCCCCGTTCATGCTATAGGCTTGAGAAAGTAATTCTGTCATCCCATATTCGGAATAAATAATATCTACACCAAAACCTGTAGAGAGTTTTTTATGTAATTCTTCCCGTGATATTTCCTTGCGACGACCTTTCATTCCTCCTGTTTCAAAAATGAATAAATTATCATGCTTAAATTTATATTTTTCAACAATATCCAGCAATGCAAATCCTACTCCGAAAACCAGTGTTTTTTGTTTTACTGCTGCCAGTTCATTCAATTTTTCTGCAAAAGATTCATAATTGTACAGGTAGAAACCGCTGTCTGGGTGTTTACTTTGGCTGATTAACCTGTCCACCATGTAAACCAGCGAAGAGTTTTCCCGTTCCAGATAGGAGGGAAGCAGTGCTAAAATTACAAACTCGGAAGGATTTCCTACAAAATAGTTGAAACAGCGTAAAAAGCTTTCTTCATATAAGCTTTTATTTGCAACATAATGCGTTGATGTTTGCTCAGAAGTAGTTCCACTGCTTGTAAACTGTAATTGCGGATGATGACCATTTGCAATAATCTTTTGTGTTTTGAAAAATTCAATTGGTAAAAAGGGAATATCACTCCAGTTTTTTATTGTGTTAATATCATAATGAAGCATGTCAACATACTGACGATATACTAAGCAATTTTCATATTGATATTGGATAACAGCTAAAGTCGTGGAGAAAAAATCGTCTTCGTTCCGAATGGAAAATATCTTGTTTTGTATCATAAATTATTAATCACTGTAAATTTAATGGAGAATAAGTTTTAAAAGAATGAATATAACGCCAATGGTAGAAATGTTCTTAATGCTTATTTGTACTATAGCTTTGGTCGAGCTTTTTGTAAAATCCTTCGTGCTACTTCTTCACCATTGTACCGCATGCAATCCTGGATGGCTTCGTTCCTCGCCGGGACGCTCTTAAAGTTTCGTCTGTGCATCCTTCCAATGTCTTATTTACTATTATAACTTCCTGTAACTTCGTTTCACTTGCGTAACTTCTATTAATCAAACAAGAAAATCTCAAACTACGTTAGGATACGAACACTCTAAAAGAAAAAGCCGGAAATTAATCCGGCTATTTCTTTTATGCACAAATAAATTCTATTTATTCATTCCGAATATATCCTTAATCCCACCTAAAGAACCTAATACTCCGGTTGCTTCGTAAGGCATGTAAACCATTTTGTTGTCTTTTCCACTAACCATTTCTTTTAAAGTATCAATATAACGGATTGCAACTAAATAATTCACCGGATCTCCTTTCGATTTAATAGCATTGGTAATTACTCCAATAGCTTCCGCTTCCCCTTCGGCTATACGAATACGGGCTTGAGCATCCCCTTCAGCATGGAGTATTTGTGCTTGTTTTTCTCCTTCTGCTTTATTGATAGCGGCTTCTTTCAAGCCTTCGGATTCTAAAATCTGAGATTGTTTTTCCGCTTCCGCAGTTAGAATCTTTGCCCGTTTGTCGCGTTCTGCACGCATTTGTTTTTCCATCGCATCACGAATGTCATGCGGAGGATTAATATCCTGCAATTCTACACGATTCACTTTCATTCCCCACTTGTGCGATGCATCGTCCAATACATTACGTAATTTACTGTTGATAGTATCCCTTGAAGTCAAGGTTTCGTCCAAGTTCATATCTCCGATAACATTACGTAATGTTGTCTGGGTCAATTTTTCAATGGCATCAGGAAGATTGGAAATTTCATATACCGCTTTTACCGGATCCATTACCTGAAAATATAATATGGCATTGATTTCTGTTACTACATTATCTTTTGTGATCACGTTTTGTCTGGGAAAATCGTAAACCGTTTCACGTAAATCAATTTTATTTACGGCGCGTTTTATGGCGTATGATCTTCCGTCATAACCTTCTTTATTAAATCGCCAAATAATAGTTCGCGGACGGTCAATAATAGGAATAATAATGTTAATCCCTGCTTGAAGCGTTTTATGGTATTTTCCCAAACGCTCAATAATAACCGTTTCCGACTGCTGCACAATACGAATACCGGCAGACGTAAAAAATATTGCCAAAATAGCAATAGCAATAAGTACCCACATCATAATAAATCCTCCTTTTTTATATGTTTAACAATTAATATAGTGCTGTCTATTCTTACAACTTCTATCATTTCATTTTCCTTAATAACTTCACCATTTTCACTCATGGCTCTCCAATCATCACCATAGACAAAAACTCTCCCCGTATTTTTAGAAAAGTCAATAGCTTCCGTTACCCTTCCTCGTTTTCCTTCTAAAGCATCTGTATTGGTTTTTACCTTGTCTCCATTTCTAAATGCATACTTTCGCATAAGGGGACGCACTGTAAAAAATGCAATAAAAGTGATAATAATAAAAGCTAATATTTCATAGGTAAGCCCACATCCAAGATATGCACAAATGCTTGAAGCGATACATCCTAACGAAAAACATAGAACGACAAATGTAGTGGAGAAAATCTCTATGATGAAAAATATGGCGGCAACAATTAGCCAAATATGCCAGGGTTGAATATATTCCATAAATATTTACTAATAATTTTTTGCAAAGATATACAAAATTTTCATTATTAAAATTTGAATGTAACTCCCAACCCATTAGGATAAACATTAAAATTTAACATTGTTGTACGGCTTTTAAAAAACTTATCTTTATAACTGTTTTTTGCTTTCCTTTTTAACGTTCCTCCGGATGCTTGCAATGCAATACCTGCTATAAAAAGAGGTTGTCCGGCAATAATAGCAGATAATCCTGCTATAGTAAGCCATTGTAGATTAAACACCCATTCAGGAGCAGGCTTAAAGCTTAGAAGAGAATAAAAAACGGCACCAAACGGTATCAAATAGCTTGCCATAAATGAAGCGATTCCCACTCCGGTAATAGCTCCTCCGGCAATAAGAACCTTTATTCCCTGTTTTTTCAGTATCTCTCCCCGATGAAAAATCTGATAGCTTTCAACATCATTTATTTCTAAAAACTCTGCCATTGATCTATCTCCAAGACCTCTGAAATATTCATAGTCTGTTGCTTTACTTTTATATATCGTATCCTTACTATCTTCTTGCAATTGTTCAAAAATAGCTATCTCTCCACGTTGAGATGTGATAGAAGCAATGTCCGACTTTTTAATATTATAAACACGTCCATCCTGATCATCATACTGTCTATATCTGATAATCTCAGTATCAATTTCTGTTATCTCTGCTTTGACTTTTTCCGCTTTTACCGTAGTAATAATATCCTGTGCGTATGCTGCAACACCCGTTGCCAGTACAGGAATAAGTATTGTAACAATTTTTAAGTATTTCATAATAGTTGTTTATTTGTTGTTTTGTTTATTTCTCCTACATGATTTCGCGGATTCATAAATTCGATTCTTATACATTGTGAAGAACGAAGCAATCCAAGTTTTAATTTATATTATTTCTTTCTGAATTACTTTGTCATCACTCCTCTTCCATGCAGTGACGCTATTTATTAACCATTAATCACTATTTTTATTTCTTCCTCCATTAGGAGTTTTGTTTAAGTCTACACACATAAGCGACCATCCCGTATTACAATACAAATAACCTGTTTTTTGATCTATAAGTACTCCAAAAGCAATATTATCATATGGACCGCGATCTGTCCATAATTCTTTTCCTGTATGTATGTCTACACATGCCAAATGATGTGTCGCATTGGGACCCCATGCTGAAAAATACAATCTGTCTTTATAGATATCCATTTTTCCATTCGGTGCAGGGATACAATCTATTGCTGTATTAAGCCACACAGTTTGTCCGCTTTGGGCATCTAAACATAATAAAGCACCGGGGTCTCCATAGCGAATATAAATTTTTTCTTTATGATATAAAGGCGGTCTATCCGCAAAGCCTAATCCTTCCTTTTGCCAAACTAACTTCCCTGTATGTCGGTTAAAACAATGAATTGCCCGCATGGAGGTAACTATTAACTTGTCATTTTCTATAACAAAAGGAGGGAGTTGAAAAGCAGTCGCATCTGTATCCATAGTGAATTCTTTATTTGCCCATACCATTTGTTTTTTTGTCATATTAAAACAATAGGCATGTACCCTACCATGTCCTCTATCAAAATTCCAAGCACCTGTTGTAAAAAAGAGCAAAGTGTCTCCACCAATAACATATGCAGAAGGCGGATTTATAGCAAATTCATAATTGTCTTCTATTTCCAACTGCAAAATATCTACTTTTTTTCCCGAATATACATCCACTAAAGCCAAACGATACCATGATTTGGATAAGCCACCATTTGCTCCATATGTCACAAATGCATGGTCTACTGCTGCGGACATCTTTACTCGATTATTAGGGATATTTAATTTCCACATCCGTTGCCCTGTATGTAAACTATAACCAAAGAGTTCTTTGGCACTATAAATAAGGATAATATCCTTATTTACTCCCGCTATTTTACAATCTGATAAATCTTCAAATTCAGTAGCAGAAAAAATACTTCCTGGATCATTTAGCCATGCGGGATGCCGTTTGCCTGTTTGCATATTATATATGCCTATTCCGCGTGGTTTATCATTCTTTCTTCCATTAGTATTTGCCAAAACAATATATTGTCCATTTGCTATTTCATAATCCCAAAAATAATCGCCTGCTCTATCCGAATGGAAAATGGCATTCCACAAAACCTCTAAATTGGTAGGGTAATTTTCTGCAGGTAAATCCGGAGAATTAGGTTTTTCACAGGAAACCAATAAAAAACTCCATTGCAAAAAAACAAGAATTAGAATTGCTTTTATTCTGTTCATATTATTTTACTTGATTTATTTAGACTCCGTAAAAAAGAAATCACCATACAACCCTTTAAACAAATTATCCAAATGTTCTTTTATTCCTTGATCATTTCGTACTTGCATATGAGAGGATCCTTTACTTGGAGCTCTTTGTCCTTCATAAGGGTAAATACGCACAGGTTCACGTGTTGCACAAGGTAAGTTTTTTGAACTTTCTGCCAAAACAACACCATCATTTTCCTTAACTTCCCATTTTTTTGTTTTGGAGTTGTATACTCGTGCACCAATTACTACCTGCCATTGAGCATCTGCTCCCTCAAACCAATTCCTCCCTTTCGAAATTAACGGTTTTACAGAAGCAGAAGTCGCCATTGCAATTGCGGCTGTTGAAGCTGATACCGGGCAACACCACCAAGTCCATTTAAGAATTTTTGCATTTACATCATACGATATATCATTAAAAATAGAAGCTGCAGAATAAATGGTATATAAAGGTAATATCCAATTGTTATAAAATTTCCAATCATCATTAGCTGCAAAGTAAGCCACATCATTCGGCTTGTTAATCATCCAGTTTGCTGTACGCCATAAGATATTTTCTTGCGGTTCTACCGTATAAAAAGCCACTTTGGGTAAATTACAATAAGTAGCATTATTTACATCATTATTATAAATTTCTATTTTTGAATTATTCCCATTCACTTCATACGCATCTGTTATTTGATGATAGAAATCGGAGGCAATAAATTTCATGATAGGTCCGGTTACAACGTCACAAACTCCAGTTGGAGTTAGTTGTATTCCAATCGAAGAAAATATAGGAAATAATATGGGTCCTACTGTTGCTGTTATTAGAGTATTAATAGAAAGAGCATGGCAGGCACCATTTAGCATGTTATGAATTTTTGGTCGGTTATCTAAAACCATTGCTCCCTGCAAAGGGGAAGCTACTGTTATCACTCCACCATAATTACCCAATGCATAGTTTTGTCCTTCTACAAAATCCTTATGCATTAACTCACGACATACTATTCCTCCCTGACTATGTGCTATTAATATACCTTTATTAGGATTTATATCCTGATAACCATTTGCTATATTTTTGATTTGCAGCCCAACGTTCTTAGCCGGAACATCTATACTATTTTTGGTAACTTGAGAATAATCTAATTTATGAGTATAGCATTTTCGTGCAGGAAAACTGCTTAAAGTAGAATTCATACAGGCATCGGCAACTTTTGACCATGCAGTAGCATCCCCAGTTAAGCCATGTATAAAAAATATGTTTCTATACGCATTGGATTTTTGTTGTAGTATATTAATAACTTCAAAATTTAAGGAAGCTTCAATATGTTCTGCATTAGAAGGAATATTAATTGTTACATAAGGACAAAGCGTGTCCAATCTTTGAGCATCACTACTACCTATGGCTAAAAAAAGTAGCTGTATTAAAATTATTTTTTTCATCTTTCATATATATTTATTGTTTAACAAAAATTTTTGAAGTTATTTTATCGTTTTTAACACAACGAACGACATAAGACCCTGCCGGCAAAGAATGAATATCCATAGTTATTTGTTTTCCCTTTGTATGGTATTGAGACAACACTTCTACCCCTATCATATTATATATCTTAATCTCTACATTTTCATTCATATAAAAAGGAAAAACAATGGTAATACGTTTTTCGGCAGGATTTGGATAAATCATTATTTCTGTTTCTCGTTTTTGTATTTCTTCAAATTGCTGTATTTCCTGATTATTATTGCTTTTATGTAAAGGATTCCCTTCCTCATCTTTATATTCATTTATTTCTATAACAATATCTTCACTTTCCCCTTCTGTTATGGTATAAGATAAATATGACTTAACCTTTGTGATCTGGTAGGAAATTTCACTTGGAAGCAAACTATATGTAATTTCTGTTTCTTTGACAGGAAGAATATATCCTTCTACTTCTACATATTCTACTCGGTGAGACATATGCATTTGATTGTTTGAAAAAAACTGTATTTCATCAGAGAAATTAACAAAGTCTATACTTACCTCCATACTGTCATTCACCCCTACAAGCAATCCTTCTTCTTCATGTGTTAGAAAACCGGCCTCACTAAGTTTTATTTTTGCCTCTGATGGTTCAATATTAAATAGCTCGGCATAGGTGCCAAAACTTTCAACTGCTTCATCTGACAAAACAAATCCACTATAAGGAGCATCAACAATACCTTGTGCCAATTTATGTCCTTCATGATCGTATAATACAGTACCTACACCAGAAGTAATTGACTTTCCTACCATATATTGATGATCATTTTCATATCTCTGTTGTTGAGGATACTCTACAATAGTTTTCAATTGATTACTATTATCTATCCGGAATTCAAAATTTTCAAGAAGGGGTTCTTGGGAAATCATAGTCACCCGATCAAGATCACTTATAGAATCAGGATCAACGCATGAAGGTATTGCAAAGAAAGTAGATGTTGTTGTTGAATAACGAACAATTTTCTTTGCAGGATTATCATTCCCATCGGAAGAAATACTTATATTAATCGTATTCTCAGAAACTACTTCCGAATCATCATCGTATACTGCAACGATCGTATATTCATATTCCCCTGATGGTAAATATATATCATGATAGCTTTGTATATATCCCGGAAGTTCGGGAATCTTATGTTTATTACATTCCAACCTATAATACAAAGGATTGGGCACACTAGGCTCTACTGCCCAATTAAACATAACATTATTACCCTCTATGCTATAATCAAAATGTAATGAAGTAAGTCCGACATCTGTATGATCGACAGGAGAACCATTAACAGCAACTTGAATAATGCCGGACGGAATAGTTATATCATTCTCATATACTGCCACTATCAAATAATTGTATAATCCATTCGGTAAATCGCCATCACCAAAACTATGTTCTTCTCCGGAAACACTTCCTAGCTCATATCCATTACGAAAAATCCGGTATTCATAAGGGAGTTTCCCTTCTACAGGATTTTCCCAATAAAGATATACTTCACTTGATTCCGTACTATACTTCAATTGAGTAGGGGTTCCATACAGGATAAAATAATCAAGGTCATTGGTTGCTCTTATGCCTCTTTCTTCATCTTGGAACAATGATAAACGGAAATGGTGTTGCATATAGGTCTTGATATTATGAGTATAATTAAAAAATGTATAATCTGGATCCATCTGAATCTCAATACCAAAACTATAATCACAGTAATTGTATAATTTTCCTGCACTTGTATTAAAATCATTATAGTCAACATAAGTTTCCCACCCATAATAAGACCCCCATGCATCAATAAACATTAAGTTTCCATTGTGTTCTATTCCATATCCCAAGCCATCGTTAACTCCCGGATCCCACCAGAAATGCAGATAATTTTCATCATAAAATTCATAGGTGAAATTCCGTGGAGCCATATCAGGAAAATAAGGAAGAAGAAGTGCTTCTTCTTCCTTATTTTCCTCACCATCTTCATAAACAGCAAGAACAGATACTGAATACATGCCTTCATGCAGGCGACCCTGATCTATATAGCAAGAAGTTACACTTCCCGACACCCATTCTTCCCAGTCCTCGCTTGCGACGATATAATATAAAGGCAATATCCCTGCTGCTTTCCAGGAAATAATTAAATCCCTTTCATTCTCATAAGAATAGGTAAAGTTTCCTAAAAACTTATTATCAGACAAAGTCCGAAAATCAATAACTTCACTTTTGGCTATTTCTCCATTTGTATAAAATGCTAACAAGCGATAAAGCAAAGGATGTTCACTGTCCAGATTAGGTAACACATAAGAAGATTCATTCCCGAAAAGGATAGCTAAACCCTTCCATGTATCTATACCGGATTCTATAAGTGAAATGTCACTTACAAGCACCTGAAAGCATAAAATATTCGAACCTGCCTCTGAATGAACTCCCTCCCAATGCAGAACAAGATTTCCGTCTTCGTTCATTTCAAAATAAAAGGCCCCATCAAGATGATGATACTCCCCAGCTATGTATGTTTCCTCTGCAGACGGTTCTACTGCCACTTGTGACTTCAATAAGGAAACGGAGAACAAAAAAACTAAAAGTAAGAAATAAAACTGCTTCATAATATTTTATGTGTTAATTAAATTTTGGAAAGAAAATCGACAAAAGGATAAAAAATATGGCGGCAATAATTAGCCAAATATGCCAAGGTTGAATATATTCCATAAATATTCACTTATAATTTTTTGACAAAGATATACAATTTTATAACAGTTTGTAAAGAAGAATGAAAAAATTAATTCTCTTTTGAATTGATTGAATTTTTCGAGATTGCAAATCTGCCAAAAGATATATTAATCTTCCATCCTGTTACTTGCTCTACGAATGTCTTTTTCTTTGATAGATTCGCGTTTATCGTACATTTTCTTTCCTCGAGCGAGGGCAATTTCCAATTTAGCATATCCTTTCTCATTGACAAAAAGCATAGTTGGAATAATAGTAGTTCCCCGCTCATTGAGTTTGGATTGGATTTTTCGCAATTCCCGCTTGGTCAATAAAAGCTTACGGTCTCGTTTGGGTTCATGATTGTTATAACTTCCGGCGGCATATTCGCTAATATGTAGATTATGCACCCAAAGTTCATTATTAATAAAACTGCAAAAAGTATCCGAAAAACTTGCTTTTCCTGCCCGTATGGATTTTATTTCTGTTCCGGTAAGAACAATTCCGGCGGTATATCTCGCTAACAGGAAATATTCAAATTCCGCTTTACGGTTTTTGATAGTGATTTGTGTCTTTACTTCCTGCTTTGCCATAGAAAAATCTACCGTTTATTCTTGAAATTAGAAAGTCCTTCTTCCAGGAAATTTACAAAATTCTGGACATTTCTGTCATACGCCTTGGTTTCCTTTGTTAATTGATTTCCATCTGCGTCTATTAATACATATAAGGGTTGTGCGCTTTTATGAAAATGTTCGATTTGAAAATTCAAGTTTTTCTTTCCGAGCGTTTTGATTGTTTTTCCTTCTTTGTTTTGAACCCATTCTTCCTCAGGTAATTTTATGAAATTTGCATCCGCATACAGAGCAACCATAATATAATCTTCCGTCAAAAGTTTTTTTACTGATTGGTCTGTCCAGACATAATATTCCATTTCCCTGCAATTGGCACATGTCTTTCCTGTAAAATCAATAAAGATAGGCTTATTGACTTTCTTGGCATACGTTTTTGCTTCTTCAAGGTCGAAAAAGCCATCAAATCCGGTCGGGAAATGCAATTCGTCGGTATATTTCCGGTTAGCAGGTAAATCGCCCGATTTTTCAGAAATAATAGCTGTACCTGCATTTTCAACAATAATACGTTCCAAGTCAAAATCTTGAGTTGTCATTGGAGGAATATAGCCGGAAATAGCTTTTAGCGGAGCTCCCCATAATCCGGGAATCATATATACGACAAAAGAAAAAGTAGCCAAAGCAAGAAATAATCGAGGAACCGTAATTTGCTTTATCTCCGAATCTCCCTTAAATCTTAATTTTCCTAACAAATATAATCCCAATAAGGAGAACGTTACTATCCACAAAGCCAAATATGTTTCCCTGTCTAATATTCCCCAGTTAGCACTTAAATCTGCCATGGATAAGAATTTCAAGCCAAGTGCAATTTCAAGAAATCCGAACACAATCTTTACCGTATTGAGCCAACTGCCGGAGTGCATCTTTTTGAGCATCTGTGGGAATATAGCAAAAAGAGTAAAGGGTAAGGCAAAGCCTAAGGCAAAGCCAAGCATGGAGATTGTAAAAACAATACTATCGCTCGATCCGGAAGTCATTCCTATCAAAGCTGCTCCCAAAATAGGTCCGGTACAGGAAAATGAAACTAAAACTGTAGTTAAGGCAATAAAAAATGAACCTACATATCCTCCCTTATCCGATTGTTTATCCGATTTATTAATCCATGAAGAGGGAAGCGTAATTTCAAATAATCCGAAAAAGGAAAAGGCAAATACTATAAAAATAATAAAGAAAATCAAATTGGGAATCCAATGTGTGGAAATAATATACATGGCATCATTGCCCAACAGCAAGGTAAGAAGCAATCCCAATATGGTAAATATAAAAATAATAGATCCTCCAAAGAAAAAAGCCTGTTTCAGCCCTTGCTTTCGGGTGGTATTTCCTTTCATGAAGAACGAAATAGTCATGGGAATCATCGGAAAGACGCAAGGCGTAACCAAGGCTAACAAGCCTGCTCCAAAAGAAACCAAAAATATCAGCCAAATAGAATTTTCATCCTCCGATTCCGAATTATTTTCCTCAGTAACTGTAATGACTGTATTACTTGTATATCCATTTGTTTGTGTATCCGTATTAACATTTGCTGGGGAAGTTGCAGTGTCATCTTGCCGTTCAACAGCATTTTCCTGTTCCGTAGCATTATTTTGTTCTTCAGAAGTTTTTTGTTTTACTCCTTTTACCGGAATTTCAAAATCAGTTCCAACCAACACACATTTTCCTTCAATGCATGCCTGAGCTTCAATCTCTCCGACTATAATAAAATCTTTTTCCGTAAGGACATCTATCTTCTGAGTAAAGACAACCGGTGATTTTTCAAAATAACGGTCTGTTCCAAAATCGTCCGTAAATTCCACATATTTGGGTTCGCTTGTCTTTCCTACCAATTTATAGCTATCTGATTGTTCGTATGTGAAAATTGTTGCCTGCGTAATTCCCAATGTATTGTATTGGGAGTATAAATGCCATCCTTTATCTACCTTGGCTGTGATTTTTAAAAGAACCGTATTGTCTTTTTGAGGTTCTGCAACAAACGACCATTTAACAGGCTCTTCTACCTGAGCTTTTACTTGATTTTGAAAGGAAAAAATTCCTGTTATCAATAGCAATAATAAGATACGAAAAACATCTTTTATCATAAGAAAATCTTATATTTATAAAATACAAAAAAACGAAGAATAATAACTCCCCGTTTTTTAATTATTAACAAATAAGTGCTTTACAACAATTTATTTATTTTTTCAATTAATTCGGGCTTGCGGATAGCGCCGACATGTTTGTCCACTAATTCACCGCCTTTAAAAAATAACAAAGTAGGAATATTTCGAATACCGAAATTTTGTGTGATTCCCGAATTGTCATCAATATTTATTTTGCCCACAACTACTTTATCCTGGTATTCCTGTGCTACTTCTTCCACGATTGGAGAAATCATTCTGCACGGTCCACACCATTCTGCCCAAAAATCCATAACTACCGGTTTATTTCCCGCTACCAAAGATTCCCAATTGCCATCTGTAATTTCTACTGCCATATTATTTTTATTTTATGTTATTCCAAAACCATTTTTGCCTGTCCGATATAATCGGTTTCTGTAAATAATTGTACGATATATTCGCCTGTAACAGCAACATCACCCGGTTTCAAATCCCAAACCATTTCTACCTGCATTGTTTTATTCTCATAATTAACTGTTGATTTTAGCGTATATTGCAATTGTTTTCCGTCATTGAAGAAACTATAGCCATCGCCTTTTCCAAGTACCAAAACACGTCCGTCCGGGAGCGAAATCCTCGCATAAATATTCATATCGCCTGAAGGAACCAATGTGTTTTCTCCCAATGTAAAGTTTACTTTTAATTTCTTCACACGTCTTGCCCTGTTGGTTTCTTCTTCTTTTTTACCTCCACTTTTTAGATTTGTTCCTTTCAAAGAAATATTATAGGCTTTCATTTTGGCAGCCACATTGACTTTTTCTTCCAATGTTTCCTTTTCTTGCGTAAGACTGTCCTTTTCGGTAGATAAACGGGTAACAGTCTGTTTTATTTCTATATTTTCCTCCGTCAATTGCTGGTTAACAACATACAGAGAATCTAACATGCGGACATATTCTTTTCCCTGATTTTGCAACAATTCCAGTTTCTTTTTTATTCTGCTGTAATCCGCCTGCGAAGCAATTAATCCCTTGATTTCTTCGGCTTGGGCAAGGATGGCGCTGTCTCTTTCCGATAACTGCGTATTTAAATCACCATACTCACTTTTTATTATTTCATATTCACGAAGAATGGAATCTAATTCGTATTGTAATTCCATATTTTGTTCTTCTACAACAAGCATTTGTTTAGTTTGATTGCCGAAATAAAAAGTAAGACACAAAATAATAAGAATAACTATCACAAGAATAACACATAATATCTTGTATTTCTTTACATTTTTCTCAAGTCTTTTAATCCGGTCTTCCATGATTTCTTTCTTTTTTATGATTTGCAAAAATAAACGATTTTTTGTTATGACTATTTTTTTTCTAAAAGTTTTTTCAAAAAGATTCAGTGAATACGCTTCCATACTAAAATACGACATTGAAACAAATAATAAAAAGTATTTTTCTATATGGAAATATTCCCGCTGAAGTCTTAGGATTGAATCTTGGAATAAAAGATTGATGCAGAAAAAATCAGGTATCTAATTATTTTGTGTTTAAAAAAAATTATATATTTGCAAAATAAAAAACGGCTTACTTTTATATCGAAAATAATATCAGATATTATGAACAGGAATATACCCATATCCTGCAAAAAATGGAAGCAAAATTTCCGGATTCTCTGTAAAACAAACTTAGGCAGAGAAAGCCGCTGCAATAATGTGCTCTTGTTTGCAGGCGGCAATAATTCGGGGTATAGCATATCTCTCTAAAGAGGCGAAAAACCGCTCATGTATTTTTTGTTATGTTTAATATATGGCACATCATTTTCCAATCAATCCGGAAAAATAAACATCACATTAAACTAGATTTTTTATATAATTAATAAGAAAAAAATGAAAAAAATCATATTAGGCGTAATTGCCACAGTAGTAGTTGTAACAGTTGCAGGCATCTTTTATGCGTGTAAAAAAGAAGAAAAAGCAGTCGTAAATTCTGAAATAATAGATGGGAAAATACAGAAAGCGAAATTAACAAAAGAAGAAAGGCAGGCTGTTGCAGGTGCTGATTTAACAGGATTTGTAAGTGGAGCGGGTACAGGTGCAGGTGTTGGAGCTGCTATTGGTGCAGGTGTTGGAGGAGCAGGGGCTGCTATTGGCGCAACAATTGGAGCTGGTGTTGGAGGTATAGTAGGAGCTATAGGGGGTTCGTTAAAAGCAAGAGCCGAGCTTGTAGCGAAGAAAGACTTAAAAGTAAAAGCAGTTCCTATGGAAAATATGATAAAGGAAGCAAGAAATGATGATAATCCATACGATAGTATAGGGTTTATTCATTATGCTGTTATAAATTACTTAACCGAATATCCTATGTATTGTGAAGTAAACTCTATATTTGATAATAAAACATATTATAATAATATTCCAGAAATTATTGAAAAATTATTTCCTTCCACTTATATCAATTTAGAATATTATCCTTATGATGCTTTCATTAAGACATTATCACAGGCAAATCAACCTGTAAGCACTGTTATTACTTCAATTATCAAAAACCCTGAAGTTATTGAGACTATTATAAACTATGATTATAAAAGAGTGAATAGTAGTTTTGATGAATTTTATGTATATTCTATATCCGTAGAAAAAAAGATTTTGGATGCATCTATTGACAAATTTGACAAACAAATAATTTTGTCTTATATGGCTACTGCAAGATATGGATATTGGTATTGGGATAAAGCATTTTTAGAATAAAAAACAAGAGAACTTCTAAAAATTCAAAAATTGCAACAAAGATTAAAGCTGAGTTGAGGATTTTTAGAAGTTCTTTTTGTAATATTCCTATTATAAAATATGTTATATGAGTAATTTCAAAAAAATAATGATATGAAAAATAGAATAGTTTTTCTTTTAATAATGTTTTCTTTTACCGCCGTTTTGGCTCAGGAAAAGGATATGAAAATTACAGGAAATTTTTATACTTCATTTTCCATGTCTTATTATCATAATTTTAAAATAGAAAACATAATTGTAAGTAAGGGTGCAGATAAAATTCCTAAAACACCAATGCTTGGATCATTCGGACTTGAAATTGGAATAAATCAATTGATAATGTCTCTCGACTTAAGTGCAGGCGGAATGATTTCAAAAAACAAAAAAACAAAAATAATTGTATTCCCTGCAAAATTTTCTATAGGATATAAAATGAAAAATAATGGCTTGTTGCTTGGAGGAAGTCTTTCCTACCATTTACTTGGAGTTCGTTTTCATAATAATAATGGTAAAGACACAATATTTTTAGATAATAATATTATACCATCTTCAAATCAAGCAAATTTATTTATTTCACAACTTATGATAGGTCCAATCATCAGTTATAAATGGTCATGGTGTAATATTAGAATAGGATATGATATTGGATGTATTCCTTTTCAATGGAAATCTTCCGAATTTACAGTAAAAGGAGGAAAAAAAGAAATGATAAACAGACTATACATCGAATACATTGTCAATATCAGCAGTTTTTAAATGCTATTTTAACCATAAAGCGTTCGTGGCTCTGTTATGGTTTTGTTACAAAAAATAACTCATTAAGATTAAATACAAATAAAGATGAAGAAGAATAACACAAAAGAAGGAGTAAAAGTAACATTACCTGTAATTGTTAAATAATTTAACTTAATGCGGCTGTTCCTTTGGAATAGCCGCATTTTTATAAAAGTAAATGACATGAAAAAAATCATATTTTTCACATACTGTTTTCTTTATTTTTTTGTTCCTGTCAGGTTTCGTTTAAGACTTTTGTTAAGTACATTCCTGAGGCAGTTAAAGAAAGGAATTATATCTCAAAAAAGAACAGAATGACAAAAAAAACAGAAATACATTGTCATTATACAAAAAAATATTCTTTCATATTTGAAAACAGCAGTATTTTTATTCCATGCAAAATTAATGATACTATGCACGCTGTATTGTATGATACAGATGAATTACAGTTTGATTTTTGCGAACAAATTCCCGGTAATATTGAATTTCCTCAGACATATAAAACGATAGAAGTACGAACAATACTTCAGGGTGTTACTATGAAAAAGGGACTGAATTATTACAATATAGAATCGGATTTTTTTAACTTCAAACAGTATGTAGGAAATTTAATTTCTTTATCAAACGATACTGTTACTCCTGTATGTATGCCTAAAAATAATATAACACGATTTCGTCTTGGTATAAATGCATTCCCAAAATGGGGAGATGTCATGTGTTTGAATTTTTCTGATACAAGTATTACCCTTTTGAGTCCCAATATTTCTTTTTTTGATACGGAAAACATGTATGATACAACCGGTTTTATTCCGCTTAAATCCATGTTTACCTGTCAGGGACTTAGCATTTGGTTAACAGTGGACAGTATTGAATATGAATTTCTTTTTAGTACATCTTATAAAGGATTCCTTTCTTTACCACAATATCAACCACACCAAAAAGAAAATGATGTGCCATTAGTGCGTCTAAGAAAGAAAAAAGTTGAAAATGTGATTGACACACTAATTAATCAATATACCAACACAATAAAAATCAATGATAATAATATTATAGCTGGAAATATTTTTTATATAAAGAACACATCTCTTCGTCCAACTTTAGGAATGGCATTTATATCCCAATATGACTGGATTATTGATATGAACGGTAAAGGAAATGTGTATATAAAAAAAATAAATGACGGGGAATATAAAGAAGACTTTCAAAATTACTATCAAGTAAATATTGTTGATACTGTTTTGCAAATTTCCCTTTTGCCGGTAGGGGAAACGGAATATCAACTTTTTTCCATCATTGATTCTGTAAATGGAGAAAAAGTAAACATGGAGAATATATGCCGGATGAGAGAATTGCTCAACAGGGAAAACGGCTTTAAGGAAAACAAATTGGTAATCCTGCCTCCACGGGAAACCGTGTTTTTAGATAAATAGGCTTTTTATTTATGAAATATCAATATTTCATTTTGATTATCTCTGCTGTTTTGACTTCCTGTGTTGATACGCATAAAGATATATTTACTTCGGAAGTAAGCGTTGAAAGCTTAAAGACAATACTCGAAAATCAGACATGTCACAATAAGGCTGTTTTTATTTTTGATCCGGCATGTCCAACCTGTATGTTTTATTTACAAGATGAATATCCAATAATGCAGGAGAGGTTTTTAGATTCCATTGACTATATATTTATTGCTGTTGATACAATACCACTTGATCAATATAAGATTTTTTTTCATGCTATTGGGATAAAAACAGGGCATCTACTTTCTTTACAGGAAAAAAATCCTGTATATTTACAGTCTAATGGGAATATAGATATTTCAACAATAATCAAATATCTATTTACAAATGGAGAAGATATGCGCATAATCGGTTTTCCTCTTTCAGCGTTGGCAAGCAAAGCAAACAGATTGAAACTGGAATATCATTTTATGAATGACAGCGTTTCCATTATTCGACCGAAGCCATGGCACAAACTTTATTCTCCCGGCTTGAATGAAATAGATTTTAGTGCAATAGACAATTATACCGACTGAAATTACCCAGCTGATTATTTTTCTCAAGTGTCCCGATGCTCGGCTTCCTCTTTATTGCTTTTCATTAATATTAAAACAAATAACAAAAAGTATTTTTCTATATGGAAATCTTTAATCCTAAGCAAAAAGATTCAATCCTAAGCGAAAAAATTTAATCCTAAGCAAAAAGATTTAATCCTAAGCAAAAAGATTTAATCCTAAGCAAAAAGATTTAATCCTAAGCAAAA
>QMCD01002350.1_pt2 | contig 18723 bp, 14 predicted proteins | sample 1821841 | NCBI WGS metagenome assembly QMCD01 (sample SAMN01991225, study PRJNA193472) | Termite gut metagenome, whole genome shotgun sequencing project. | isolation source: worker | host: Macrotermes natalensis
GACACATTTCTGACCGGTCTTCGCCGGACGGTCCGCCGGCCGTTCCGGGTAGTGCCTTTCTTTGACCCGGCTCCGTGGGGAGGACAATGGATGAAAAAGATCTGTGACCTCAACAACGAAACGCCTAATTACGGTTGGTGTTTTGACTGTGTACCGGAAGAAAACAGTCTTTATCTGAATGTTTCCGGCCATTTATTTGAAATGCCGGCCAACAATCTTGTCTTTTACCAAACGAAAAAATTATTGGGCGGACCGGTCGAAGCGCGCTTCGGGCAGGACTTTCCGATCCGGTTTGATTTTCTGGACACAATGGGCGGCGGCAACCTGAGCTTGCAGGTGCACCCTACGACGCAATACATCCGGGAGAAATTCGGCATCTACTATACACAGGATGAAAGCTACTATCTGTTGGATACCGGCAAAGACGCGACGGTCTACCTGGGATTGAAGAACAGCCCGGATCCCGACAAAATGATTGCTGCGCTGAATGAATCCCAATCTACCGGAAAACCCTTTGACGTAGAAAAATATGTAAACAAATGGGCGGCGCAAAAACACGACCACTATCTGATTCCGGCAGGAACAATCCACTGTTCCGGTTCGGAAGCCATGGTACTCGAAATAAGCGCAACCCCCAGTCTTTTTACCTTTAAACTATGGGATTGGGGAAGGCCAGGATTAGACGGGCTACCAAGACCGGTCAATATCAAGCATGGCGCCTCCGTGATTGACTGGGAACGGCAAACAGATTACGTACGGGAAAATCTGATCAATAAAGTGACGCAAGTTGCGCAGGGAGACGGTTGGACAGAGGAACGTACCGGATTGCACGAAAACGAATTTATCGAAACGCGTCGCCATTGGTTTACACAAAAAGTCGTTCACAACACCGGCGACAGCGTGAACGTGCTGAATGTGATCGAAGGAGACGAACTCATTGTTGAAAGTCCGGAAGGTACGTTCGAACCGTTTGTCGTACATTACGCCGAAACATTCATCATTCCGGCCTGCATCGGCAACTATACCATCCGCCCTCACGGAATATCCGAAGGTAAAAAATGCGGAACAATCAAGGCCTATGTAAGATACTAACCCATGAATAGTTAAAATCGACCACCATGGATAAACGCATTGTAATGACACTGGACGCAGGCGGAACAAACTTTGTTTTTTCAGCCATACGGGAAGGACGGGAAATCGTTTCCCCGCACTCCCTGCCGGCAGACCCCGGTAACTTAACATCCAGCCTCGAAACATTGAAACAGGGATTCGTCCACATAAAAGAAAAACTACCGGATAAACCCGTTGCCATCAGTTTTGCTTTTCCGGGGCCGGCGGATTATCCGGCAGGCATCATCGGCGACCTGCCGAATTTTCCGGCGTTCCGCGGAGGTGTCGCACTGGGACCTTACCTGGAAGAGCTTTTCAAAATACCGGTGTTTATCAATAACGACGGCAACCTGTTTGCATACGGCGAAGCGTTGGCAGGCGTGCTGCCGGAAGTAAACAGGCGGCTCGAATCCGCCGGAAGTATCAAGCGCTACCATAACCTGTTAGGCATCACCTTAGGTACCGGCTTCGGATGCGGAGTCGTTTCCGAAGGCCGGCTGTTACTGGGCGATAATGCCGCCGGAGGCGATATTTGGTGTTTTCGGAACAAAAAATACCCACAATTAATTGTGGAAGAAAGCGTTAGCATACGCGCCGTCAAACGTGTCTACAAAGAATATACCGGCGATAAAACCGACCTGTCGCCCCGGACGATATTTGAAATCGCCGAAGGAAAATTGCCCGGAGACCGGAACGCCGCCATCAAATCATTCGAAGAATTAGGAGAAGCGGCAGGCGATGCGATAGCCTCCGCCATCACGATCGTAGACGGAATCATCGCTGTCGGAGGCGGACTATCCGGCGCGTCAAAATACATCATACCGGCGCTGGTCAAAGAACTGAACAATACCCTGGGCATGATGACCGGCGAACACTTCAACCGGTTGCAAATGAAAGTATTTAACCTCGACGATGACTCTGCGTTTGAACAATTCGCCCAAAGCCGGGTATCACGGATCACGGTTCCCGGAACAAACCGGATACTCGGATACGACCCACTGAAGCGTATCGGTATCATGACAAGCAGGTTGGGTACAAACCACGCTATTGCCATGGGTGCATACCGGTATGCCCTCAACCGATTAGTATAAACCATAACAATTGACATATATATATATGAAACGGATAAAAACAATCACATTATGCCTCCTGGTATGCGGAGGAACGCTGCTATTTGCAGGCTGTAACCGGACAGAGAAAGACGCTGTTCGGGAAGCGGAATCGCTCATACAATATGTAGAGCCCCGCATCGGAACGGCTCATTGCCGTTGGTTCCATTTTGCACCCGGCGCAAGGCCTTTTGGTCTGGCCAAACCGGGCCCCGCAACAAACGCCAGCGCCGGAAATAAACAGGGCTGGGAAGCAACCGGATATGACTACCGGGATACGTCGATCGAAGGCTTTCCCTGCTTCCACGAATTTCAGATCGGAGGAATCGTTTTGATGCCGACTACCGGCGAATTGAAAACCGTTCCCGGAGAAATCAACTCGACCGGACAGGGATACCGCTCCTCATTCGATCGCAACGACGAAATCGCAACTGCCGGATATTATTCCGTCATGCTGAAAGATTATCACATAAAAGCGGAAGTAACGGCAACCGACAGAGTCGCCTTCCTGCGTTTCACTTTTCCGGAAAGCGACGAAAGTCATATTTTGTTTGATATCGGTAACCGGCAGGGAGAAAGCGGCCCCGTACAGGACGCGGAAGCAATCATTACCGACGACGGCCTGGTGGAAGGTTGGGTGACGACCCTGCCCGAATACAGCAAAAAATACCAGGACGGAGCCACAATCACGATGTATTTTTCGGCCCGGTTAGACAGGAAATCCGATTCGTCCGGTACATTTATTCAAGACAAAAAGACAGCAAACGCCCGTTCGGCCAGAGGTGCGGGAGCCGGCGCATACCTGAGTTACCGGACAAAAGCCGGCGACGCCGTCACCGCCAAAGTAGGACTGTCTTATACTTCCGTCGCCAATGCCCGGCTGAACCGCGAAACGGAAACGGAAAACGACCGTCTTACGTTCGACAAAGCCCGCGAAGCATCCCGCGACACCTGGGAGGCCTATTTAGGACGCATCCGTGTGGAAACGCCTGTCAAAGAAGATAAAGTTAAATTTTATACCGGGCTATACCATGCCGTCCTCGGCCGCGGCCTTGCCAGTGATATCAACGGCGCATATCCGCGTAATGACGGAACAGTCGGACAAATACCCATGAAAAACGGCAAACCGGCATTTCATTTTTACAATACAGACGCCCTCTGGGGCGGACAGTGGGACCTGGTGCAACTTTGGGCGTTGGCCTATCCCGAATACCTATCCGATCTTATCAGTACGCACCTGCAGATATACAAAGATGCCGGTTGGCTTGCCGATGGTGTTGCCTGTAGCCGTTATGTATCGGGAGTCGGCACCAACCAATTGGGGAATGTGATAGCGGCCGCATACCAATGCGGTATACGCGACTTCGATGTCGAAACAGCGTATGCCGCCGCACGGAAAAACGAACTGGACGGAGAAAACCGTCCGATGGGCGCCGGAAAAACCGACACCGACCAATTTGTAAAGTACGGATACGTACCACATCAGGATGATGGAGACAGGCCCGGCGAAACCTGGATGTTCTCCGCATCGCATACACTTGAGTATTCGTTCGGCGCATACGCCGTCGCCCAAATGGCCAAAGCATTGGGACAGGAAGACGATTACAACACCCTGACGCACTTATCCAAAGGATGGGAACGGATTTACAATGACGAGCTGAACCTGATACAACCGAAAATGCAGAACGGTACGTTTATCGACCGTTTCGACCCGATGCAGGCATGGCGGGGATTCCAGGAGGGAAATGCCTATCAATATACATTCTACGTGCCGCACGATGCTCGATCGCTCATCGCAAAAATGGGCGCCGATGAATTCACACAGCGTTTGGACAGTATCTTTATCGTCTCACAAGCTAAAATATTCAGCGGAGGAACCGAAATTGACGCCTTTTCCGGCCTGAGGACTTTGTATAACCACGGCAACCAACCTTGCCTCCATATTTCCTGGCTGTTTAACGAAGCCGGACGCCCCCGGCTTACACAAAAATGGGTACGCGCCATCCTGAACGAGTTTTACGGAACGGACGGTATTCACGGCTATGGCTACGGACAGGACGAAGACCAGGGACAATTAGGCGCCTGGTATGTGATTTCGTCCATCGGCCTGTTCGATGTAAAAGGATTATGCGACATCAACCCGTCTTTTGCTTTGGGAAGCCCGCTTTTTGAAAAAGTGACCATCCGCCTGAACAACGACTATTATCCGGGAGAGACATTTGTTATCGAAGCGCCTGGCAGCAGCAACGAAAACCCCTATGCAAAACAATACCGCCTGAACGGAAACAAATGGAATGATACACGCATACCTTTTCAATCGGTCGTATCCGGCGGAAAACTGGAAATAGAAATGAGTAATCAAACGGCAGATACCGATTAAAAACACAAACCCGGAACCTTTATGAAACAACATTCGCATTCAGGCAAAAATAAAAAAATAATGCTCCCGATCCTGTTCGGCTTCTTCGTAATGGGATTTGCAGACGTAGTAGGCATAGCAACCAATTATGTAAAAGCGGATTTTACCCTGTCGGATACATTGGCCAACCTGCTACCGATGATGGTATTCCTTTGGTTCGCCGTTTTCTCCATTCCATCCGGGATTTTCATGGGAAAAACCGGGCGACGCAATACGGTGGTCTTATCATTGGTCATAACATCCGTAGCTATGCTGATACCGTTTTTTGTTTACAATTTCACCTCAATATTGTTTTCATTCGCTTTGTTAGGCATCGGGAATACGATACTGCAAGTCTCCCTGAACCCAATGGTTGCTTACGTTGTCAACCCGGAAAAAAGAGCCGGCATCCTTACGCTCGGGCAATTCATTAAAGCCATATCGTCTTTTTCAGGGCCCCTCATTGCCGGAACCGCCGCATCGTTCCTGGGCCACTGGAAATGGATATTTCCCGTTTACGCACTGACATCGCTGTTGGCTGCCGCGTGGCTACTGTTGACCGTCGGAAACAAGGAAAAACAAGCTGAAATAAACACAACCTTTAGTTCAACAATCCGCCTTCTCAAAGACAAATACATTTTGCTGTTATTTTTCGGTATATTATGCATTGTTGGGATTGATGTCGGGCTGAATACGTCCATCCCCAAATTGCTAATGGAAAAAAACGGTATAGCGATCGAAAAAGCCGGATTAGGCACAAGCCTGTATTTTGCAGCCCGGACACTCGGTTCATTTATCGGAGCCATCCTGCTTACGCGCTATTCCGTATCACATTTTTTCCGGTACACCATCATCATTGCAACAGTTGCTTTCGCCGTACTGCTCCGGGTTGAAAACACCTGGTTGATCTATGCCCTGATTACCGTTACCGGACTGATGTGCGCCAACGTGTTTTCCATCCTCTTCTCTTTCGCCCTGAACCATAAAAAAGAACAAACAAACGAAGTATCCGCCCTGATGATTATGGGAGTATCCGGCGGCGCCTTATTCCCTCCGCTTATGGGCGTTATCTCCGATAATTACGGCCAGACTTCCGGCATATCCGTACTACTCATATGTCTGTTTTTCCTGTTATATATTGCATTTTTTAAACACACCGCTTACAAATGATGGGACACCCAAAAGAAAATTCGGCAAAATAAAAATAAATTTTCATTTTGTATTGCACGTTACTTTCGCTATATTTGTCATGCTATGAACGAAACGGTGTTAAATAAACTGAAAGTATTGGCTGAATCGGCAAAGTACGATGTTTCGTGCGCTTCGAGCGGAATGGTACGTAACAACAAATCCGGCGGGATCGGAAATACCGTCGGCGGCATGGGGATTTGCCATAGTTTCACCGAAGACGGCCGGTGTGTCTCTTTGCTGAAAATCATGCTTACCAATAACTGTATCTATGACTGTGCCTATTGTATCAACCGGAAAAGCAATGATCTGAAACGAGCGACGTTCAGTGTTAGTGAGCTCGTGTCGTTGACCATTGAATTTTATCGCCGTAATTACATTGAAGGACTGTTTCTGAGTTCAGGCGTGATACGTAATCCGGATTATACCATGGAACGGATGGTTCGCGTGGTCAAAGACCTGCGTACCATACACCGTTTCAACGGATACATACATCTGAAAAGTATTCCGGGATGCAGCCAGGAGTTAGTCGCCGAAGGGGGGCTCTATGCCGACCGCATGAGCGTAAACCTTGAAATACCAACTGAGCAAAATCTGAAATTGCTGGCGCCGGAAAAAGATTTCCAGAGCGTTTTCACCCCGATGCGGTATATTCAGCAGGGAATGTTGCAAAGTTTGGAAGACCGCCGTAAATTCCGTCATGCCCCACGGTTCGTTCCTGCCGGACAAAGCACGCAGGTGATTGTAGGAGCGACACCGGAATCCGATAAGGATATACTATATATATCCTCTGCACTGTATAAGCGCCCAAGTATGAAACGCGTTTATTATTCGGGATTCATCCCGGTCAATGCGTACGACAAACGCCTGCCTGCGATAAGACAGGCTCCGCTCGTTCGTGAAAACCGCCTTTATCAGGCGGATTGGCTGATGCGTTTTTACCAGTTCCGCGCAGATGAAATCGTTGACGACCGCTTTCCGAATCTTGATCTGGAGATTGACCCTAAATTAGCTTGGGCGTTACGACATCCCGAACATTTTCCGGTCGATGTCAATACGGCCGATTATCAGATGATTTTACGCGTACCGGGTATTGGCGTAAAGTCGGCAAAACTGATTCTGTCCGCCAGGAAATTCGGACGGTTAACCTCAGAACAGCTAAAAAAAATAGGCATTGTGATGAAGAAAGCACAGTATTTCATTACCTGCCGTGAACTGCCGGTAAATACGGTCAACGAAGTCACACCGGAATACGTACGAAAAGTATTGACCGAACCGAAAAAGAAAAAAATGATCTACGATGAACGGCAATTATCAATTGTTTTTCCGGAATGACAATCTTCTTTTATGATAAAACATTTGAAGGATTACTGAATGCTGTTTTTGACGCATACAGTCTTAAACTTGTTCCCGAAAAGCTCCTTCAGACAGGTGATATACCTCCCCTGTTTACGGATATAACACATACCGTCATTACGGAAGAAGAACATGCCGGACGCGTTTGGCGGGCATTGGAGAAGAAAGTTCAGAAACAAGTCCGTAACATGCTGATACACGTCTGGCTATCAGAACTGGAAGGCAGTGACGATTTGTTGTTCCGCTACCTGTGCAAAACATTCGCTACATCGCGGAAAATTGAATTCAACTTCGGCGACGCCGATATACTCGAAGTTGAAAAGATTGCCCGCAAAGTAGGCCATGAAGCGCAATACATCCGTCAATTCATACGATTTCAAAAGGCGGCCGACAACATTTTTTTTGCCCCTATCAAACCGATATACAACGCATTACCATTAGCAATAGATCACTTCACAGACCGTTTTGCCGATCAGCAATGGGTCATCTACGACCTGCGCCGCAAATACGGCTATTTCTATGACCTGCATACCACCAGGGAAATCACATTCGCTGACGATGACCATTTACTAAGCGGCAAATTAGACGAATCACTCATGGCCGAAGACGAAATTCTGTAGAAGCACAAAATCAGAAATCAAATGTAAAACTCAGTGCAAAAAACTCCAACGTATCAATCCCCGCCTGCACAAGAAAAATATGCCCGTCAGATTCTGGCAGCATCTGACTGAAAAACAGTAGAAAAACAACAGAGGAACCTCTTCACGAAGAAGAAATCCCTCTGCCAACCAAAACTAAAGCAATTTGATTCTTAAAGTAATTTGTTTATTTTTTCAATAAAAGTTTCTTTTCCTGCAGCACCAACCTGTTTATCAACCAATTCTCCATCTTTAAAAAATAACACGGTTGGTATATTACGTATACCGTATTCGGAAACAATATCATCATTATCGTCAACATCCACTTTTCCAATCTCTACACGACCTTCATATTCCGCGGCCAATTCATCGGTCGATATGATGCCGTTATCATACATCTCCTTGAGGCCTTCGGCGTGGTACTCCAATCGTTCTGCGGCAGCAGGCACAGCAGGTTCATCTGTTACTTTTAATGCCATAATCCTTAATTTACTAATTACTAATGTATTATTTAATTTATCGCAAAATGTATATGTTCCATATCATTCAGAGCATCCACCAATTTCTGTGTTACTTCCACTCCTTTATTCCTGGATAAGAGATTCAGCGAAACATGACGACTTTCGTCCGTCACATTGAAAAGCAACGTAGCCTTGCCTTTATTTTGCTGAAAAAGGAATACCAGTTCTTCAACCATTGCATCATCCAATTCATCAATAGACATTGAGACACTCAACTTCTGTATCAGTTTATCCTTTTCGTCCTGCAAAAGGGTAATCATTTTTATCTTAAAATCAAGCGTATCGATATGCATACTACGAGGCTCTACCGCCGCACGGATAAACAGGTACATACCGGGTTTTCCATATTTGCTATAATTGATATAATCATTCCCAAACAAAGCAATTTCACCGTTTCCCGTAAAATCTTCGACAGTAAGAATGCCATAAGGACTTCCGCGTTTCGTCATTCCTTCACGAAAACCCGTAACAATACCGCCCAGCAGTAATTCTTTGTTTTTCAGTTCTTCGCGGTTATTAACATCGGACATCCCCGTATTACAAACATACGTAAGTATCACACGATAAGCATCCAGGGGATGAGCCGAAAGATAAATACCGATCAACTCTTTTTCTTTGTTCAAACGCTCCAGGTCGCTCCACTCCTCACATTTCGGAATTTCCGGTTTCGCAATTTCAATAGCGGCATCTGCGCCGAAAAGGGAATTGGTAGCCATTTGCTTGTCCATCTGGTATTTTATCCCATACCGGGAAATAATTTCCGTAAAAGTCTCCCCTTTCTCATTAACCGTGACAAACGGCTCCCTACGTACGCCAAGATTATCAAAAGCCCCTGACAGAGCAAGACTTTCAAGCACTTTCTTATTACACGCCGTCAAGTTTACCCGCTCTATAAAATCATAAATATCCTTATAAGGACCGTTCTGTGTGCGTTCGTCGATAATATTCTGGACAGCCCCCTCGCCTACCCCCTTCACAGCGACGAGCCCGAAACGAATGTCTCCCTTTTTATTAACCCCAAACTTCCGGTGCGACTCATTCACATCAGGCCCGAGCACCTGTAATCCCATCGCTTTACATTCATCCATCGACTTAGTGATTTCCTTGATATTGGACAGGTTACGGCTCAATACCGCCGCCATATATTCCGACGGATAGTGCGCTTTCAGGTAAGCCGTCTGATACGCCACCCACGAATAGCAGGTTGCATGACTTTTATTGAATGCATAAGAAGCGAATTTTTCCCAGTCAGCCCATATCTTTTCAAGTGTCTTGCGTTTATATCCGTTCGATTCGCCTCCTGTCAGGAACTTTTCCTTCAGCTCCATCATCTTGTCAATCTGTTTTTTACCCATTGCCTTACGCAGGGTATCACTCTCGCCACGTGTAAAATTGGCAAGCAAACGGGACAAAAGCATAACCTGTTCCTGATAAACCGTAATGCCATACGTATCTTCCAGATACCGTTCCATGATAGGGATATCATAAACGATCTCCTGACGGCCGTGCTTACGGGCAATAAAAGAAGGTATATAATCCATCGGCCCCGGACGATACAATGCGTTCATCGCTATCAGATCTTCAAATTTCGACGGCTGAAGTTCCTTCAGGTATTTCTGCATACCGGCGGATTCAAACTGGAATGTCGCCGTTGTTTTCCCCTGACAATACAACTGGTATGTCAACTCGTCTTCTATATCAATATGGTCTATGTCTATTCTCTCACCGGTCGTTTGACTTATATTTTCGACAGCTTCCTTTATAATTGACAACGTCTTAAGTCCAAGGAAGTCCATTTTTATCAGTCCCGTATCTTCTATAACGGAACCTTCGTACTGCGTTACCAGCAGCGTTTCACCGCTCTCCTTATCATCAGCCGTTGATACGGGTACAATATCCGAAATATCCTGACGGCCGATAATGATACCGCAGGCATGAACCCCCGTATTGCGGACAGTGCCTTCCAACTGACAAGCAAACTCCAGTGTTTTCCTTATCAAAGGATTAGGCCCTGCCATTTCCGCCTTGAAATCCGGCAGGTATTTCAGGCAATTGGCAAGATTCAGTTTCACGGACTGACCATCTATTTCCGGCATACGGTCAGGAACCAGTTTCGCCAAACGATTGGACTCCGACAAGGGAAGATCCAGTACGCGGGCCACATCTTTTATGGCCATTTTGGAAGCCATCGTACCATACGTGATAATATGCGCCACACGGTCATATCCATACTTATCCGTTACCCACTTTAAGACATCCCCGCGCCCGTCGTCATCGAAGTCTATATCAATATCCGGCATAGAGATACGGTCGGGATTCAGGAAACGCTCAAACAGCAAATCATATTTTATCGGGTCAATATCCGTTATCCCAAGACAATAAGCAACGACTGATCCGGCCGCAGAGCCACGCCCCGGCCCAACGGCTACCCCCATCTCCCGCGCAGCCGATATAAAATCCTGCACGATCAGAAAATAGCCCGGAAAACCCATCGTCTTCATTGTATTCAATTCGAATTCAATACGCTCCTTCACCTCATCAGACAAATCTTCATGATAACGCTCTTGCGCCTTCTCATGTGTAAGATACGCCAGATAATCCGCTTCGAGTTTGATCCGTAGTACTTTTTCATATCCGCCCAACCGGAGATAATTCTCATCACCAAACTCTTTCATCAGGTCTTTCGCCTCATACTTTTCCCTGTATTCATCTTCAGTCCCGAAAGAAGAATCAATTTCAAAGAACGGCATCAACGCCGGCGAGTCAATATCATAGAACTCCACTTTATCCGCTATTTCAAGCGTATTACTCAACGCCTCCGGTATATCGGAAAAAATAGCATTCATCTCCGCTGTTGTCTTCAGCCACTCCTGACGGCTGTAACGCATACGGCCCGGATCATTGATGGTTTTGTTCGTACTGAGGCAAAGAAGTATCTCATGTGCAGCCGCATCTCTTTCGTCCACAAAATGAACATCATTGGTAGCTATCAACTTGATAGTATGTTTGCGAGCAATTTCGACAAGCGCTTTATTCACTTCCACCTGGCGAGGATAGACATCCTGTGCCGCATCCGGATCATGTGTTTCATGACGCTGTAATTCCAGGTAATAATCGTCGCCAAACAGATTTTTGAACCACAAAACGGATTCCTCCGCTTTTTCCATATCCCCGTTTTGAATATAGCGCGGAACCTCTCCGGCAAGACATGCGGAGGATACGATCAAATCTTCATGATATTTTTCCAGAAGCTCCTTATCAATACGCGGACGGCCGTAGAAACCTTCCGTCCATGCATAAGAAAGCATTTTGATCAGGTTCTTATACCCTTTCCGTGTTTTTGCCAGAATCACCAGATGCCATCCGCTGAGATCTTCCCGCCCGGACTTGCTGTGCCGCCCGTTACGGGCACAGTAACATTCACACCCGATAATCGGTTTGAAAAGCTGCTCTTTTTCTTCGTATATTTTATAGGAAAGTTTTTTTATCCGTTCATCTTCTTCTTCGGTAGGATTCGTCTTACCGAGCAATTGCTGTAATTCCTTTTCACAGTCTTTTATGGTCCCGAGATATTTACTGTTCCTTTTCTTTATCTTATTATAAAATTCCTTCACTCCGAACATATTCCCATGATCGGTCATTGCAAGCGCTTTCATCCCGTCTTTTTGCGCTTTTTCTATCAGGGCGTCAATAGGCGCCTGACCGTCAAGCAAAGAAAATTGCGTATGTACGTGTAAATGTATAAATGGTTCCATAACGTTGCAAAATTAGTGATAAAATACATGTCATCATAATAAAGTTTTCAACAACGAATGAAACCCCTGATAAATGCTACAATATCTTTACGCTCCCCCTTTAATTGCCGACAAAAGGCACCAGTTTAGCCGACAGATCCGGCAGCGGCATATCCTTATCAAGCGGGAACATCGGACGGACGATTCTTTTATAAGGCAAACCCGGCAAATCCTGATTAACTCCGCCTAATGTAAGCGCCATCATCCAATCAGCCTGTATATCATATAATTCCGGAACAAGGTAACCTAATTTTACCACCACAATATCCGCCTGTTTCGGATCTAATCCATGTTTTTCAAATTCACTCACATAATGGAAACCTTTCCGTTTTTCCGTAACAATTACATAGATGCTACCGATTTTAACAACCACCTCCCGATTATCCGGATGATCCGTATATACGGAAGTGACCGTTCCCGATAATTTTACAGGCGGGGCATAACGGTGATCAACTTTCGCTCCGGCCGTTCCTTCCACTTTATTTCCCACTCCGGCCTTAATTGCTTTTGCAACAAATTCGGGACCGGGTATAGAAGCATAGATAAGGCTTTTCCCCTGATCCGTCTTAAATTCATCACGTTTCAGCAATTCCGTAATTGTCCAGGTTACGTCTCCCGCTCCGCCGGCCGTCGGATTGTCTCCCATATCACTGATGAAATAAGGCTTTTTATGACTGGCAATCGCTTTTTCCAGACACACATCCAATGTGGCCGTCGGCGCGACAAATTCAAACTTGTCTCTTATACTCCAGAAGTGATGTGCAAGATATTCCGCCGTACTTGTAACCAATTCTTTTTCATCGCCGACCACCATCACCGTAGCACGGTTTCTCGGCTCATCCGCCCAGGCATATCCGATCCAGATACCGGCATCTATAACTCCGTCCGGAGCCGTTGCCGGTTCGATGGCAGCATATAATGATTTTGCAGGCTCCACACGCGTACTGGTTTGTTCACCGGGCAATAATATGGGTACCGGGATCCATGCTTTATATTTGGGACGTCCTTTGCCCGTTTCAATTCGTTCAAGCAGGTTAACGACTGTTCTTTCCCGTGATTCCATTGAATCCTCATGAGGTGCCATGCGATAACAAGTAATCAGATCCGTATTTTCCGCCAGCCTCCAGGTTACATTTCCATGCAAATCCATGCAAGTAGAAATCAAAGCGTCATTTCCGATTACTTCACGTATGCGCACGATCAGATCGCCTTCCGGATCATCCAGTCCGACTACACTCATAGCTCCGTGTATATCAAAAAACAAAGCATCGTACGGCGCATTTGCTTTCAAACCCTCCAGAATCTGATTAACCAGAAATTCATAAGTCTCACGCGGAACAGCGCCTCCGGGAGTCGCCCGGGCTATAAAAGCCGGAAACCATTCCGCTTTTTCACGCAAAGACATCTCCTCTTTCAGAAACGGATATAATTTGAATATCTCGTCGCCGGAACTCTTACGAAACGCACTTTCTTCGCTCCTTGCAGGAGAAAAAGTACTCGACTCAATGGCGATCCCGGCAATGGCGATACGCGGTTTTTTCTGAGCGTAAACCGACATTGTAAATAAAATATGAAACGAGCCTAATATAATAATGTATTGCCAAAGGCGACGTGCAAAAAAGCGAGTTCCACATGACCTTCGTGTTAAAAAATAATTCCTGCACGCTTGAAAAACGGATTGTAAAACCATAAATTTAGAGCCTCTCATGATCAATGTAATTTAAATTAGGTATATATTTATATTTGGGGGCAAAGGTAATATAAAAATTTTTGAACCGTAGAAATCACGCCTGAAAATCATTTTTTCAATAAAAAGACAAAATATTTTTGTTTTTACTGGCAAAAACAGTACCTTTGCGAGCCGTTTTCCATGTTTTACATCAACATGCCCGTAGTGCAAAACGCTTTGGAGACGACATAACAATTTATTAATTAACAAATTAAAAATTTTAAGCAGTGGATACTTTAAGTTATAAGACCATTTCTGCAAACAAAGCAACTGTAAACAAAGAGTGGGTAGTAGTGGATGCTACAGACCAACATGTTGGACGTATGGGCTCAAAAGTAGCGAAACTTTTGCGCGGAAAATACAAACCCAGTTTCACTCCACACGTTGATTGTGGTGATAATGTAATTATTATCAATGCAGACAAAGCCGTTTTAACAGGAAAAAAATGGAACGACCGTGTTTATTATTCATATTCAGGTTATCCGGGAGGACAAAAAGAAACAACGCCGGCTAAATTAAAAGAAAAAGGTGAGGACCGTCTGTTTCGCAAAGTTGTAAAAGGTATGCTACCTAAAAACAAATTAGGAGCCAAATTACTCAAAAACCTCTATGTATATGGCGGAAACGAGCATAAACACGAGGCGCAGCAACCTAAATCAATAGATATAAATTCACTTAAATAATCATTATGGAAGTTGTAAATGCAATAGGACGACGTAAAGCGGCTGTTGCCCGCGTTTATGTAACAGAAGGCAGTGGCAAGATCACAATCAACAAACGTGAATTAGAAAATTATTTCCCTTCATCAATCCTTCAGTATGTTGTAAAGCAACCGTTGAATACGCTGAATGTGACTGAACAGTATGATATCAAAGTAAACCTGTTCGGCGGCGGTTTCAAAGGTCAGTCCGAAGCGGCCCGCCTGGCGATTACACGTGCATTGATAAAAATCAATCCGGAGTCTAAACCGGCGCTGAAAGCAGAAGGTTTCACTACGCGTGATCCCCGTGCGGTAGAACGTAAAAAGCCGGGAAGACCGAAAGCCCGCAAGAGATTCCAGTTCAGCAAACGTTAATATTTGTGAGTTTCTTACAGGTAACATACGTTTAGTATCTAAATTATCCGGATTTTTTCTGCATGTCTGAATGTCGGTAAACTACCGGATGGTTGGTGTTTAACAAAAAAGAATGTAAACGATTAAATAACAAAAAAATGTCAAGAGTAAATTTTGAACAATTATTGGAAGCAGGTGTTCATTTCGGGCACTTAAAAAGTAAATGGAACCCTGCAATGGCTCCTTATATTTTCATGGAGCGTAATGGTATTCATATCATTGATTTATATAAAACAGTTGCTAAAATAGATGAAGCGGCGGAAGCAATGAAAAATCTTGCCAAGTCCGGACGTAAAATCCTTTTCGTCGCGACCAAAAAACAAGCGAAACAGATTGTTGCCGACATAGCCGCTTCTGTGAATATGCCTTATGTGATCGAACGTTGGCCGGGTGGTATGCTAACCAATTTCCCGACCATCCGTAAGGCGGTAAAAAAGATGTCGACTATTGATAGAATGGCTACAGACGGTACGTTTGACAACCTTTCAAAAAGAGAAAAATTGCAAATCACGCGTCAACGCGCCAAACTTGAAAAAAACCTCGGTTCGATTGCAGACCTAAACCGTCTGCCTGCAGCATTGTTTGTTGTCGACGTAATGAAAGAACATATTGCTGTCCGCGAAGCTAACCGTCTGGGTATTCCGGTTTTCGGTATGGTTGATACGAATTCGGATCCTTCAAATATTGATTTTGTAATTCCGGCAAATGATGACGCAACAAAATCCGTTGAATTGATTTTAGGCGCACTTTGCAAAGCTGTTCAAGAAGGTATTCAGGAAGGAAAAGCCGAACGCGCCAACAAGGATGATAGCGAAGATGGAGCAGAAACCGCTCCTAAACGTGAACGCAAAACACGTGCGAAAAAATCAGAAGAAGCCGGTCCTGGTCCTGCCGAAGAAGTAACGGAAGAAGAAGTACAAGCGACAGAGACTTCTGAAGAAGAATAATAAAAAAAAATAATAACAATCAAACTGTTATGTTCAATCATAGCAGTTAATACCAACAATAAAGAAAATATTATGGCAGTAACATTAGCAGATATAACAAAATTGCGCAAAATGAGCGGAGCCGGAATGATGGATTGCAAAAATGCATTGGAAGAAGCCGGAAGCGATTTTGACAAAGCCATGGAAATAATTCGCAAAAAGGGACAAGCTGTCGCAGCAAAACGTTCAGACCGTGAAGCGGCAGAAGGTTGTGTTTTGGCAATAGAAAAGGATGACTTTGCAGCAATCGTAGCAGTGAAATGCGAAACTGACTTCGTTGCAAAAAATGCAGATTTCATTGCAATGACCAAGAGTTTCCTTGACCTTGCTGTGGCAAACAAACCCGCATCAAAAGACGAATTACTTGCAATGTCATTAAGCGATGGCCGTACGGTAGAAAATCATATTACCGACCGCGTAGGTGTAACAGGCGAAAAAATGGAACTTGGTTTTTACGAATTCGTAAAAGACGTCGCTACGATTTCATATATACATCCGGGAAATAAACTGGCTACTATCGTTGCTTTCAATCAAGAAGTTGATCGCCAGGTAGCACGTGATGTAGCCATGCAGGTGGCAGCAATGAATCCGGTTTCCATCACGCCGGCAGATGTTCCTCAACACGTGGTTGACTCGGAAATGGAAATAGCCATGAAAAAGGCTTTAAGCACATTGCAAGGAAAATTGGCATTTTTATAGCTCTTTTACCTATTCATTTTTATAGGGCTTGCATTTCTCCTTTGACTCCTGCTTCTTGTCGTTATTTTTCAATGGCGCGTAGATGGGGTAAGGGCTGTAGTCAATAAAGAAATTCACCTGTTCGCTCCATTCGGAAACCACACTTGCCAATGCGAGCCTGACACATTACGAACACTTCTGGTGAGAAGACCCAAGCCGACTATTCGATAGACCAAAACCCAGTTATTGCTCTCCGTTCGTACGCCGCTTTTGCCGGTCGGTTTCTCTCCCGTCTCTCCATCATAAAAATCACAACCTATACATGAACTATATGAGTCATGAATATAATAGATAACTCGTCCGTCTAACTCTCCTTTCCAGATGTTAATATCGTTTATGCCATCGTGCTTGGACTCGAAAGTGTCGATCTTTTCAATAAGCCACCCGGGAAGAGTCTCTTTCCGCACAAGTTGGACGGGAGCAGATTCCAAAGCTTCCAAAAATGAAATTTCGTCCGGTTTTTTATCCGGTTCATTGTTATCGCAGCCCGCGAAAATTACGCAGAGAGCGGCTATCGCTACTCCCGCGAATAAAAATATCAGGATCTTTCTCATGATAAATGTAATTTTAGTTGGTCGTACATAGTTTTAGAGCCTTTCCATGGCACGAGCCTGCGCTACGCAAACACGCGCCCAAATGTGTCAGGTGGAATGTTTTTCATGGTAAGAGCGTATTTTAACTTGACATTACATCACAAAATAGAAACTATTTTTAACAAAACAGCAACCAAACGCGATGTAACGAAAATTAAAATTTCTTAAAAATCAGAAAGCCATCTCACCTTAACTTGTTGCGGTGGAAGTGGGGGGCGACGTAGGCGGCGAACCAGACTATCGCGATGGCCGCGATGGCAATGTCGAACCAGTAGATCGTGCCGAGACCCCAGCGCTCGGCTATACGACCGCCGAAATACATCCCCAGACCGATGCCGACGTCCCAACCGGTCAGATAGGTTGCGTTGGCGGTCGCGCGGCGGTCGTTGGGCGCGAGGTTGACGAACATCGTGTTCGACGCCGGAAAGATCGTCCCGTAGCCGAACCCGATGAAGAATGCCGCCGCAAAGTAGAGCGCATAACCCGCGTGGATGTTCCACCCCGCCGCCATTGCCAGAAACGCCTCGCACACGATCCCCACGAAAACTATCGACATGCCCTGAAGTATAACCTGCGTGATCTCTCCGCGGTCTACCCTTTTTCCCGATCCTATGCGCGAAATGATAAGCCCCACGGCCATCACAGTGAAGAAATATCCGGTATTAGCGGTCAGCCCCAACTCGCCGGCGTGCATCGCGATGAAGGTCATGGTCATGCCCCACGGAATGGCCATCGGCAGCATCGCCAACGCCGCCGGGATCCCTTTACGCAAGATGAACCGGTCGAGCGACACCCCTCTGTTAGAGGTCTTGGGCTGCACGCGCGGAGCTTTGACGCTTGCAGCGAATATCAGCCCCACCCCACCCGAAGCGAGCGCGCAGTAGAAGATGGTGTCGTAGTTGCCCGAATGCGATATGAACAGCCCTATCATCGGGCCGATGCTCATCGCCAGATTGTTCATCACGCCGTAATATCCGAGCCCCTCGCCCCTGCGCGACGATGGCATGATGTCGATCACGAGGGTGTTGCCAGTCGTGGTCACCATACCGAACATCACTCCGTGCATCACGCGCAACAGGCCGAAAACGAGCAGCGTTCCCGCAGCCAGATAGCCCGTGAAAATAGATATGAACAGAAAATACGCGAGGAGATACAACGGTTTTCGCTGGAAAGTATCGGCGATCCATCCCGCAAAGGGCCTCACGCACAGAACCGCCACGGTGTAGCACGACAGGATGATCCCGATGGTGGTGCGTCCCGCCCCGAACACCTCCTCGAGATAGAACGGCAGCGTCGGCACGAGCGTGTAGAACGCAAAGCACATCAAAAAGTTGGCTATGCAGATCAACACATAACTCCGGGTCCAAAGCCTCTCACGTGGGGCTTCGAGGGTTTGGGTTCCTTTGGGGGTCATTTCTTAGAAAAAACAAGAGTTGAAAATTTCAAACA
>QMCD01000972.1_pt1 | contig 18709 bp, 16 predicted proteins | sample 1821841 | NCBI WGS metagenome assembly QMCD01 (sample SAMN01991225, study PRJNA193472) | Termite gut metagenome, whole genome shotgun sequencing project. | isolation source: worker | host: Macrotermes natalensis
GCGGCCTTTGGCCGTCCGCAGATATCCATGAAGATCTCAAATGTCACGGACGGCCAAAGGCCGCCCCTACATCTGCCGACGTCAGCGAGGAGCATGCCGCGTACCTCCGCGCCCAAAAGCGCACTGATACGCTCGTTACAGTTTGGCGGCTGATGATCCTTATCGGACTGATCGCGCTATGGGAGCTCTCCGCGCAATTAGGCTGGCTGGATTCGTTTATCTTCAGCTCGCCGTCGCGTATTATTAGCACGCTCGCGAACCTTTACTCCGAAGGCTCGCTGTTCCAGCATATTCTCGTCACCGTTACAGAGACGATCGTCGGCTTCATATTAGGCACGCTGGCGGGAACGCTAATCGCGATCGTGCTTTGGTGGTTCCCGACGTGTATGCGCGTACTCGACCCGTATCTCGTAATACTGAACGCGCTGCCGAAAATCGCGCTCGGCCCTATACTTATAGTCTGGATCGGCGCGGGCTACGGCGCGATAGTCATGATGGCGCTGCTTATATCGCTTGTGGTAACTATTATGAACGCGCTTGTCGGCTTCCGTGAGGTCAGCGCGGAAAAGCTTATGCTCATGAAAACGCTGGGCGCTTCGCGCATGCAGATGCTTACTATGGTCGTCCTACCGGCGAGCGTGCCCGCGCTCATGGCTACGCTGAAGCTGAACGTGGGGATGTCGTGGGTAGGCGTAATAGTCGGAGAATTCCTCGTTTCTAAAGAGGGGCTCGGATACCTTATCGTCTACGGCGGGCAGGTTTTTAAGCTCGATCTCGTCATGGCGAGCATTGTGATCCTCTGCGCCGCCGCGGCGCTTATGTACTACGCCGTGGCGTTTCTGGAAAAGAAATTGTCGGGCGCTTGGGCGCGCGAGACATAAATTGCGTAGGGGCGGGGTTGCATCCCCGCCCGCAATGCAGCCGCCTCAGCCAAGATATATAGCAAAAAAGCGGCGTTTGCCGCTTTTTTGTCGTTCATGCTAGTCGGTTTCTCTGCTCGTACTCTTTTTCGCGCCCTGGTAAGCCGAGCCCTTCTTGTTGGTCGAGCCGCAATTCTTTGCGTTCTTCGCCATTAGCACAACCGCTCCTTTCTTCGTCGTATAGGATTATCATGCGTTATGCGGCGAAGAATATTCTCCGTTTTCGCATTTCCGATATAAAATTACAGCTCGGCCAGCGTGCCAAACTCGTATCCTTCGCCCTTCCATATCGTAAGCAATTCGTCAAGGATGTCGGCGTTCGTTTTGGACGTCGAGTGCAATAGCACTATCGCGCCGGGATGTATTCGCGGCAAAAGCTTTTCAAAGGCCTGCTTTCGCGTAGGCTGGTTGTCCCTGTTCCAATCGCGGTACGCGAGGCTCCAGAAAACGGTTTTATAGCCCAGCTCCTTGGCGTGGCCGAGGTTTTTCTCGCTATATTTTCCTTCTGGCGGCCTGTAAAAGCGCGCGATTTCGCTCCCGGTCGTCTCCTTATAGAGCGCTTCGAGCTCTTCGATTTCCTTCTTGAACGCGCTCAGCTCGGATATTCTGGACATATCGGGATGACGGAAGGTGTGGTTGCCGACGGTATGACCCTCGTCGCACATGCGCCGCACCAAGTCCGGCTCGGTTTTCAAATAGTTGCCGACGAGGAAAAACGCGGCTTTTACGTCGTGTTTTTTCAAAGTGTCGAGGATTTTAGGCGTATAGCCCGCCTCGTAGCCCGCGTCGAACGTTAAAAATATCTTCTTCTGGTTTACATCGCCCAAATAGGCTGCGTTATATTTTTCCAGGTACTCGCTCGTCGCGTTGCCGACGGGCGGCCTCCCCGGGTTTTCAAAGTGGACGCCCCACCCTTCGAGGGCGTGCGCCGATATGCCCGTAACGGCCATGATTAAAGCGAAAGCCAAGACGACCGCGGCGCGGGAGAATTTATTCTGTGGTTTCAAACTATCACTCCCCTTTTGTTGTATTACCTCCTTTATTATTTGTATATGTGGAATTTATATTATGGTACATAATACATATCCTGCGGCCATTTATCAGGATTAACATCTATATAATGCCATATACGCTGATACTCGGTTTCATTTCGGATAATATGGTCATGGTAAGTCTTTTGCCAAATAAAATAAGCGCCCTTCGACGAATAATCATGGCCCTGTAGTCTCATTTCCTTATGGGCAAATCTCTCATCGTTAGTTACACACCTCCTACATCGGCCTTAAATTCGCATCAAGCCTCTCGCGGAAGGCTTCGCGTGTTTGAAACAGTGTTTCGGTGGCGTCTTTCATAATCGACCTCTCTGTTCTAAAAATATTGAATCCCTTACCATTCTAACAAGCAGAGATTTCATGTCAACTCATAAACGCATAGCAGGCATATTGGCTATAGGGACGTGGTCGTGTATAATCATAGTCGAGCAAATGCCATAAAGCTTTTAACATATACGAAAGAAGGATACCTCCATGACCGAAGCCCAAACGATTTGCCAGGAATTCTCCATAGCGCCATGGCAGGCCGACAATCTAATCGAATTGCTGGACGAGGGCAATACGCTCCCGTTTATCGCCCGTTACCGCAAGGAGCGGCACGGCGAGCTGGACGACCAAAAGCTCCGGCAAATCGCCGAGCGGCTCGAATACGTCCGCGCGCTGAACAAGCGCCGCGACGATATCCGCGCCTCTCTTTCATCCCAAGGCGTTTTGGACGAGGCGCTAAGCGCAAAGCTCGGCGCCGCCAAAACGCAGGCCGAGCTAGAGGACATCTACCGTCCGTATAAGCCCAAACGCAAGACCCGCGCGAGCGTCGCGCGGGAAAAGGGGCTCGAGCCGCTTGCAGCCATATTGCTCTTGCAAAACAAAATATCGGGAACGCTCGAAGACCTTATTTGGCCGTATGTGGACGAGGAAAAAGGTGTAAACACGCCGGAAGAGGCGCTGGCCGGGGCCAAGGACATACTGGCCGAGCAGTTTAGCGACGACGCGGATATCCGCAAGCGCTTGCGCGCCGTATTCTTAGAGCGCGGGAAGCTCGCTTCGCGCGGGGGCCCGGACGATTCGATCTACCGGCTGTATTACGACTACGCCGAGCCGCTCCGCTCCGTAGCGGGGCACCGTATACTCGCCGTAAACCGCGGCGAGGCCGAGGGCTATTTGAAGGTTAGGGTCGAACTGGACGAGCGCGACGCGCTGGATATCCTTTACGCTGCGTTCGTGCGCCCCGGCAGCATTACGTCGGGGGCCGTGCGCGAAGCTGCGGAGGACGCCTATGCGCGCCTGATCTTCCCGTCGATGGAGCGCGAAGCGCGCAGCGGCCTGACGGAGCGGGCTCAAGATTCGTCCATTCGCGTTTTCGCCGAAAATTTACGCAATCTCTTGATGCAGCCGCCCGTAAAGGGCAAAACCGTCCTCGCGCTCGACCCCGGTATCCGCACGGGCTGCAAGGCGGCCGTCGTGGACGGCGCGTCCCGCGTTTTGGAAACGGCGGTTATCTATCCGCTTCCGGAACAAGGCAAGGTCGCCGCGGCAAAAGCGCGCGTGCTCGAAATGATAAAAAAATATAACATCACGGCCATCGCCGTCGGCAACGGCACGGCAGGGCGCGAAACGGAGCGCTTCGTCGCCGAAACATTGAAGAGCGCGCCAAACGTAGGCTATACGATCGTAAACGAGGCGGGCGCGTCGGTCTATTCCGCTTCGAAAATAGCGGCGGAGGAATTCCCCTCCATGGACGTTTCGCTGCGCAGCGCCGTTTCGCTTGCGCGCAGGCTCCAAGACCCGCTGGCGGAGCTCGTGAAGATCGACCCGAAGGCTATCGGCGTCGGGCAGTATCAACACGACATGAAGGAAGCCCAGCTTGACGCGGCGCTCGGCGGCGTAGTCGAAGACTGCGTAAACGCCGTGGGCGTGGACGTAAATACGGCCTCCGCGCCGCTGTTGTCGTACGTTGCCGGTATTGGGCCTGCGCTGGCGAGGAATATCGTTGCTTACCGGGAAAAAAGCGGCCCGTTCGGCAGCCGCGCGGAGCTGAAGCTGGTTAACAAGCTGGGGAATAAGGCTTTCGAACAGTGCGCGGGGTTTTTACGCGTGCCGGAAAGCAAGAATCCGCTCGACCGCAGCGCAGTACATCCAGAATCCTACGGCGTAACGGAAGCGCTTTTGCGCAAGCTTGGCTATAAATCGCCGCGCGATATCGATGATATCCGCGAAAAGGCCGCGGCGTATCCCGAGGATAAGCTCGCTGGCGAACTGGGTATTGGGCTGCCGACGCTGAAGGACATACTTTCAGAATTGCTTAAGCCCGGACGCGACCCGCGCGGCGACTTGCCGCCCGTCGTATTGCGCACGGATATCGTGAGCATGGACGACCTTACTCCCGGCATGGAGGTTAAGGGAACAGTACGCAATGTCGTTGATTTCGGCGCGTTCGTGGATATCGGCGTACATAGAGACGGGCTTATACACATTTCGCGGCTGGCGAAAAGGCGCATCTCGCATCCGAGCGAGGTGCTTAAAGTGGGGGAAAATATCACCTGCTATGTAGTCGAGGTGAATAAGGCGCGCAATCAGATTGGGCTATCGCTGTTGCCGCTTTCTTAATTAGCGTTCTAAACAGGCGAACCGCATTTTGGACAGAATGAACCCAATCCGTCAAAGGAATTGCCGCATAGCGAATGTATTCGATGTGCCTATCGGAGAGGTATTTGAATGTCGATCGGGCATATGGTCAGCTATAATCTGGCGGGGAAGCGTGATGGCAAGGAAATCAAGCTTTGCTCGGCCAATAATAAGAACGGCAACAATCTACTGGCAATCAATAAGCTAATCGAGGACGGGCAATTGAGAGTTATAATCGACAGCCGATACTCTCTTGATGCTACGGCGGACGCCTTGCGGCGCGTCAAGTCGGGGCATCCGTGCGGCAAGGTTGTTATTACTGTTGCGTGATAAATAGTGAAAAACGTTGTAAAAATAGACTCGCCGGATTACATAACGGCGAGCCTTTCACAATACTGCAAAAACAAACAGCGCAATCAAATTGCGCTGTCGCTGCCGTCCGTGGAATAGAAATCCGGAAGGGGCGAAAATAATTCGCCCCTTCCGCAAAGCTTTATATTCTTTTCATCACGGCTGCTCTATATATTTCACGTTTTTAACGTATCCGGTACCTTCCGAGGTTTCTATTACCCACCATTGCTTATACCTGCCCGTAAAGCGCGCCGTGTCGCCCTTATTCAGCGTCTCGATACGATATTTGCTCGCTGTATTCATGCGCGACTGGGCATATACGCGGCCTGTGATATTCATTTCGAGCGGGGTTGCGAACGTTACGTTTAAATTGTCGGCTGAAACATACGCATAACCCGCCGCATTGTCCCACTTAACAATCATGAATCCATTCTGGTAGCCTAGTACCGTTACGTCGTCCCCGTTTTGCAGCGTGCCCAGCGAGGAGCCCTTCGAGGAGGCCTCGCCTCGGACGATTACATCGTCGCCCAAGACCCTTCCCATTACAATTACCTCGCCCTGTTGCTGCAATCCTGCTGATGGGATCGGCGCGGGCAGCGTCTGTGCGGGTACTACCTGGGCTGGATACGGAGTCGGCGTTGGAGTCGGCGCGGGCGTCGGCGTGGGCTGGGCATACGGGTTGTTGTACGCCGTGCCGTAAGCGTTGTTGTAGCCGTAGGGATTATTGTAGTTATACGTGCCGTAGCCGTAGGGGCCTAATATGTTGCTATAGTCGTATGGATTGCTGTTGTATGCGTTGTTGTAGGGGATATAGTTGCCATTGCTATCGTAGTAGCCGTACGGAGTGTTATTGCCGTTGTTATTGTACGGGATATAGTTGCCGTATCCGTCGTAGTAGCCGTACGCGTCATAACTGCCGTTGTTGTTGTAGGGGATGTAATTGCCGTTGGCGTCGTAGTAGCCGTAGGGGTTGTAGTTGCCGTTGCTGTCGTAGAGATATTGGTTTCCGTAGCCATACGAGTTGTTATTGCCGTATGAGCTGCCGTAGCCGTTGCTAAATTGCGCGACTAGGGTACGGTCTTGGGTTAGGTCGAAGGTATAGCTTGGGTTAGCGCTAACGAAACTTCCGTTTTCCGTCCAGCATACGAAGCGGTTGTTTCCGTACGGTGATGCGTAAACGGTAACCTTAACGCCTGCAGTCCAGTTGCTGCCTCCGCCTTGAACATAGCCCGCCCCCTTGGGATATTCGGACAAACTCACGGAATATGTCGTCTGGGCAAAGGACGAAAGGCTGAACAACAGGCTCAGCGCAAACAACGCAGCAAATACGATAGTCATCTTTTTGCCGGTAGGCTTTTTCATAACGCACCCCGATTCACAATAAGTATTGTATGTGGATATATTTATACCCAATACATACTGTATCACAAAGGCGTTCGCTATGCAACATATTGTGGTTTACTTATTTCGACGAAGTTCGACGCATTAATCGCAGGTTAATCGGCCTCTATTCTACCCATCCGGTCAGCGCATCGTGCGCAGCCATCAGCTTGTCGGGAATATCGATGCCTTGAGGGCATTTCTTCAAGCATACGCCGCATTTTTCGCAATAGTCCGCGCTCGATCTGCCATTGCCCTGAAACATATACGCGCGCTTCGGCTGGCTAAAATCGCCGAACATTACGCCCTCGTTATAGTCCGAAAATATCTTTGGAATATTCACGCCCTTCGGGCACGGCAGGCAATATTCGCATCCTGTGCAAGGAATGGACGCGTAGCTCTCGTAAGCCGCCTTGGCACGCAAGATTATTTGCTTTTCTTCGCCGGAAAGGCAGTTCGCTACGGCGTCCGGCATGGAGAAGGTTTGAATATTTTCCTTTAGCTGTTCCATAGTCGTCATTCCGCTTAGAATAGTACTTATGGCCGGATAGTTTATTAAATGGCGGAACGCCCATTCGGCCGCCGTACGCTTTTGTGGATATTCGCCGTAGATATTTTCCACCGCGCCGGGGGCGTTGGCAAGCCCGCCTCCCTTTAGCGGCTCCATAATAGCCAGCCCAAGCCCTTTTTCTCCGGCAAGCGCTATCGCTTCTTCCGTAACTTCTTTATCGGAATCCAGCAAATTCTGTTGTACCTGGCACATATCCCAATCGTAAAAACCGAGCACATCCCTGAACAGGCCGATTTTCCCGTGATACGAAAAGCCAATGGCGTTTATAAGGCCTTCGGAGCGAAACTTTTCATATTCGCCGATTATATCGCGGCGCTTGATATCTTCCCAATCGGCGCTCGAAATATTGTGGATCAAATATATGTCGATATGGTCGGTGCGCAGCTTCTTCAGCGCGCTTTCGAGGTTGCGGCGGATATCGCCTTGCGTCTTCATAAAAGGGTACAACTGCTTTGTGGCGATTTTGACTTTGCCGCGCAGCCCGTACGTTTCGAGCGCTTCGCCGAGCAGCGCCTCGCTGTTGCCGTGATGATAGGTGAAAGCCGTATCGAAGTAATTGACGCCGTTTTCGGCGGCATACCGGATCATTTCAAACGCTTTTTCCTCGTCGACGCTGGCGGGGCCGTCTTCATGGTATATGCGGGGGAACCGCATGCAGCCCAATCCCAGCGCCGAAACTTTATATCCGAGCTTGCCAAAAGCGCGATAATTCATTGTAGGATGTCCTTTCCGCTAATCTTGCTTTGATTATACTTTTATATGGTAATTATAGCCTATATAGCGTAAGTTGTCGATCATGTTCATAGCATCTGAGATATACCTGCCGCCAGCATCGGCGCGCTCTCGCGGCATACGCTATCAAACTCGCTTACCGGCAGCGGGTTCTGCCCCGAGCCAAGCTCGATGGTAAAGCCCGGCTTGCGGAAATCCTGAATAAACCAATCCTTATAGCCGCCGTAGCTCGGCCCCGGCGGGTCGGCTAGCGTATAGAGCGCCGTAGACGCAACCATCGCCTCGCCGATTCGCAGCGCGTTTGGCGGCTCTGTGCCGTTGAACCTATAATAAATCTCGCGCCCTTGCGTATGAAGCGCAATAGTCATGTCCGGCGAAATCTCGCGCGTCAGGCGCGCCATGGCGCTCGATTCCGGTTCGCTCAGCGCTTTTGGCCCCGTATAATCGCGCGGGCCGGGAAAATTTATGCCGAGCTCTGTTTTCGCTTCGTAGCCCTCTTCAAACAGCGCCGGATAGTTATTATTCAAGTCTACGCCGCGTATATTCGCTTTCCAGCCCAGCGGAAACGGCGCGTCGCCCCGGATCGATTCGGCGTAACGATACGCTTCAGTATTCGCTTGTAGCGCGCCCGTAACGAGGTCGGCGCCGTCGGGGTTCACCATCGGAACCAAAAAGAGCGATATCGCGCCGCGCAGCCTGCGCGCGTCCATTTTGAAGAACCGGCGGGCGTTAACCGCCGAGCTCGATAGCTCTTCGACAAAGCGCAATAACACCGGCGTTGTGATGTATTCGTTCGCGTGATGCGCGGCGTTGTAAAATATGCGAACCGGCCCTCTGCCGAAGCGCAGCACGGGAATATCGCGCTTTCGGGCGCTTTTACCGATAGTTCCGTGGCCGAGGAAGGGGTAACGGATGCGCAACGCCGAAATGTCCGCGAGCATGACGCTGTGGCTGTACGCCAAATCCGAGCTTATAACGGAGCCCGTGTCCGGTACTATGATCGTTTCTCCCGAAATGAAGGCGCTGTCCGGATTCGCCGCCAGCAGCTCCTTATCCGTCAGTCCGTATTTTGCCGCGACGGAAGCGGGCGTATCGCCGCTCTTTATCCTATAGCGCCTTGTGCGATCGAGAAGAGGCTTGAGCGCTTTCCATGTGCGCGGCCCGACGATTCCGTCGCTTGTTAATCCAAAGTCGCGCTGAAACGTTTGGACGGCCTTGAATGTTTTCGGGCCGAAAATACCGTCGTTGGCGTCATAAAATATGCCTGCCCGCGTCAGCGCGCGCTGCAATAGTACGACTACCGGGCCGCGGTGGTTGAGCTTGACAATATCCATAGGTTGGAATCCTCCCGGGATGGTTTGGTTTAGTGTATGCGGGAGGAGAATAAGAATATGGTTCCCTACCGGAGCTAAAGTTCTCGATAAAATTGAATGGGCATTTTATTTCAGCTTCCCCCTACTCGATGCTCTTGAGCGCGCCGAGCATATCTATTTTCTTTGTCTTCCTACCCAGCGCAAGATTAACCAGCAGCGCGAATACGAGTGTCAGCCCCGCCGCGAAAGCGTAGGACAGGGGCTGAACCAGCGGCACAATAAAAAGCGTATCGCCCGTTTGGTCTCCCATAACGTTTATAAGCAGCGGAAGGCCCAAAAGCGCGCCGAAACCGATGCCCATAATCGTGAAGACCATGTTTTCAGACAAGATCAGCCGCCGTATCTCCTTCGGGAAAAAGCCCAGGACGCTCAGCGTAGCGAGGTCGCGGATGCGGTCGTAAAAGTTCATAACGCCCAGCGAATATAGCACGGCAAAGGCCAATACGCCCCCCGCGGCGATCATCATGACCGAAATAATATTATTCGACGCGAGCTGCTCCTCCATCGCCGCTTCAAGCTCCTGCTTCAGCATAACGGACTGCACGAAGTCGTATTCATCCAGCGCGCGTTTGAGCGCACCCGGGTCTTTCGCCGTAAGATACAGCATGCTCGGGCTGTAGCCTTCGCCAAGCTCCCGCCAAAGCGCCCGGCCGATATAGACTCCGCTGACGTTGGGCGCGAGGCCCATAATGGGCAGCGTATACGTTTCGCGCGCGCCGATGGGCCGAAGGGTAAGCGCCCCGCCCAGCGAAAGGTTCATTTCGTCGGCCAGCTGCTGCGCTACGAATACGCCTCCCTCCGGCATGGTCATAGAAGCGCCCGCCTTCTGATCTATAACCATCAGTGAAAGCTCGTCCTCCAATATATGGATCTGCGTATCGCGCCGCGAATTATCGGCGAACGCCTCGGCGGGAAGCGCCATTTCGGCTTCGAGCCTTTTTACGCCCTCCATCCTGGCGATATGCCGCTCCTCCCGCGCCGACGCCGCTCCGCCGAGCGCGACTTGGAGATCGTAGCGATATAGCTTCGCGAAAAGATCCTCCTGAAACGTTTTGAACGTATCGCTCGCGCCCAGCCCCGTAACGACCAGCGCCATACACAGCGAAACGCCCACGACGCACATCAGCGCGCGCATGCGGTTCCGGAAGATATTGCGCACGACGGTCTTGGCCGAAAAGCCCAACAGCAGCCAAACGGGGCTGCGCTCTATGATATTGCGGCGGCTTTTCTTCGGCGGCTTCGGGCGCATGCACTGCGCCGGGCTTACGCGCATCTCGCGAAGGAGCGTTACCAATACGGTGCCAACGCAGCTGACGGCCGACAGCGCGGCGGCGACGCCGAGCGACGTCCAGTCCATATAGAAATCCAGCGGCGGCAGCTCATATGACGCCAAGATATCGATCATAAAAAAGTCTGTAAACGCCTGACCGGGCAGTATGCCGAGCAAGGAGCCCAAGACGGCAATTAATAGCGCGTAGCCAAGAAAGTAGAGCATGATGCGCGAGTTTGAATAGCCGAGGGCCTTAAGCGTGCCAATCATCGGGCGGCTGTTTTCCACGACGCGCTGCATGGTCGTGAACATGATAAGCGCCGCCGTCAGGAAACACATCGCCGCAAACGTCGTCGCCATCGATTCCATTGCTTCCTTCTCGGAATAAATAGAATAGGCGCGGCTGTTGTCCTCAAATTCCAATACCGCCAGGCACCGCTCACCCAATACGGACTTGACGTTTGCGGCGAGGGCCGAAATTTGCGCGCCCTCCTTGGCCTTTATCAATATTTCGTTATAGGCGTACTCGCCGTAGACCGTGGAAACGGCCTTTTCGGGCACAAACAGGAATCCGTTCTTCGCGGGGTTTGGCGCTATCTCCGAGCCGTTGACATTAAAGACGTATTCCGGCGAGACAATAAGCCCGGCTATCGTAAAATTCATCCGCCGGTTTTCATATTCGAGCGAAAGCCTCTCGCCGGTTTGCAGCCCCCAAGCCTTTGCGAACGAGGCTGCCAGCATGCATTCGCGCGGGCTTTCGGGAGGCCGCCCGCTTGCTAAATATGGAACGCACTGTCTGAAATCGTCATACGTGTGCAGTACCAGGCGGATATCCTCGTTTTGTGACCATTTTGCCGAAAGCTTTACGCGCGGCGATACGATCTCCACGGCGCCGAGCGCGCGCAGGCTGCGCACGTCGCGCATGTCGGCGTCGTCCGCCTGGATCCACAGGTCGCTCGTATTTGTCTTACTCAAATACGAGTCTATGGCGTATTGCATATTCGCGCTTAAGCCCCGAAGGCCTAGAAATATCGTCACGCCCAGCGCGGTAACGGCCATCACGGAAATAAGGCGCGGAAGCGTAGAGCGGATATCGCGCAGAAAGTTAAAAATCAGCATTGCATTTCCCCGCGGACAACGATATCCCGGAACTGTGCTTATTATCTTTGGGGGCGGACTGTATTTGCCCGCGGCCCGATAATTCCGATTTCATATCGAAGGGAGGCGCTATTTCGCGTCCATGATAATAGAAAGTGCCCATAGGAGTCACGGACTCCATATATAGCGTCTCTTTTAGTTTATGGTGTTTCTCGGACGAATACCGTTCGCCCCCGCAATCTTTATTCATAGTCTCACCACTCAATTTCACTGACAGGTACCGGCGCTTCGTTGCGCCTCGTCTCGACAAGCTTGCCGGAGCGCATGCGCAGCAAAAGGTCGCCAATAGGCGCGAGGGCGCTGTTATGCGTGACGATAATGACCGTGTTTCGCGCTTTGCGGCATACGTCGATTAGCGTTTGTAAAACGGCCTTGCCCGTCTGGTAGTCGAGCGCGCCCGTCGGCTCGTCGCAGAGCAGCAGCGACGGATTCTTCGCCAGCGCCCGCGCGATTGCGACGCGCTGCTGTTCGCCGCCGGAGATTTGCGAAGGGAAGTTGTTCAGCCGATTCGTTAGCCCGACCATTTCGAGCGCGTCCCTGGCTTTCATAGGGTTCGGCGATATCTGCCTTGCTAGCTCGACGTTTTCCAAAACCGTCAGGTTGGGCATCAAATTGTAAAATTGGAACACGAAGCCGACGCGTTCGCGCCGGTAGCGCGTAAGCCTGCGCGCGTTGAACCGGGCGATATCTTCGCCCTCGACGAAAGCGCTCCCCGACGTCGGCAAGTCCATTCCGCCGAGAACATTCAGCACGGTCGATTTGCCCGCGCCGGACGCGCCCACAAGTATACATACGCTTCCCCTCGCGATTTCGAAGCTTATGTTATCAACCGCCGTAATCAGCGTTTCGCCCATTTGGTACTGTTTGTTTAGTTCGCTTATTTTGATTATAGGATTGCCTGTTTCGGACAAAGCGAATGCCTCTTTCTTTAAACAAATGTTGATTAATCGTAATTATGTAGGGCGGGGGCTCTACTCCCGCCGTAGATATTCATTTTTCGGGATACGGCAGGAGTAGAACCCTTGCCCTACATATGCATAGATGGTTTTTCGCGGGCGAACACAGTTCACCCCTACAACTATTAACCGGGTACAATCGATATCCCGCCGGACGAGGTTTCAACAACGATATCGTTTTCACCGTTCCCGACAGTGCCGCGCATGGCGTCGTTGGATTTTTCTGCAACGCTGTTGCCCGCGCCGCCGTCCTCGACCGTCATATTGCCGCTGAAGGTGTCGAACGTGTAGTTATAGCCCGTGTTCCTTGGAAACGTTAGCGAGACGCCGCCGGAAAAGGTCTCGATATTCACGTTTGAGCCTGCGTTTAGCTTTAAATCGACCGCGCCGGAGGACGTATTGCCAAGTATGGAGTTCGACGTTAGTCCGGCAAAATTTACCACGCCGGAGAACGTCTCGAACGCTAAGTCCTGTATACTCACGTCTTGGCCGGTAATAGGGCCGCCGGACGTATTCAGACTGGCATGGCCAAGAATCCGCGCGCCGTTCAAATTGAGATTCCCGCTGAATTGTTCGGTACTTAGGCTGCCGGCGTTAAAGCCCGTAAGCGTGATGCTGCCGCTGGAGGCGCTAAGGGTCGCATCGCCTTCTATAGTAGCGCCGGAGATTTCCAAAGCGCCGGAGAAGCTCTCTATATGGAGCGAAGAAGCGTTTAGCGTGGCTAGGCCTATCCTGCCGCTGGAGGTATCGAGCGTGACGTTTTGCCCGCTTAGCCCCGAAAGCGTCTGTACTCCTGAAAATGTTTCAACGGACATATCGCCGGCCGACGCGGCGTTTGTGAGGCCGATATTGCCGCTGGACGTGCTGACGGTTATTCTGTCGGCGTCGATATCCGAGGCCGTAACGCCGCCGGAGAACGCATCGACGTAAAAGTCCCCGATGTGAGCGCGCGGAATGCGTACTGTAAGCGTGCCGCGTATTGCGCCGCCGCTTTGGAATATCCCTATTTGGAAGGTATTATCCGTGGCGCGTTTCTCGCGCAATGCGACGCGGTTCCCTTCAGTAACGGCCTCGATATAGGGCAATTCTCCGCGGCTGTCCGGCACGCGCGTCCCCTCGAACGCCGCTTCGACCGACGCGCCGTCATGCGCCTGAATAATCACATTCGCTTCCAATACGTCCACGCTGACGCCTTGGCCTTGCGAGAAGGGCAGCGACCAGCTTTCGGCGTACGGCTGCGAATTCGCCCCGCCGATAAAGCCGTATTGCGTGATATCCGGGAGCGCCTGCGTGACGAAAAATACGCCGGTAATTATCGCGCTTACGACGAATACGCATACGAGAACGAGAACGATAGTCTTAGTGTTCCTCTGCATTTTGCTTCCTCTTTCCAGAAATGATTTCTATATTGGTACACACATATCGCGCGATGAATTTACCCCAGGCCCCTCCCAAGCGAAGCGAGCCTATCAGCAGCAGCCCACCGAGCGAGGCGACCATAAGGCAGACAAAAACCGATGCGATTGGGTAGACAATTGAGATAAGCGCCATAGGGAAAATAATGCTGACTATCGATAGAATCGCGGTAAGCGCGCCTACAAGAGCCATAGCGCCGCCGGTTATCACCAGGGAGAGCCATACCGCGAACAGCGCTGCGACGATGGGCAGCACGAATATCAGATTCAACATCCCCATGCCTATCCCGGCCCAGACGACGCGCATCACGTTGCCGATCGAAGGCTTGACGCTCGCCTGTTCACTGGCGTACGCCGCGCGGTATTCCTTTGCCAAAATCTCCGGCGGGCCAAGCCCTTCCGCCAGCGCCTCGTCGGAAATCCCCTCGCTTCCGCCGTCGTTGAAGTGTGCCAAGATTTCTTCGACGATCTCCCGCCTGCGTATCTCCGGCAGATTGTGAAGCTTATCCGCTAGTCTGATCATGTATTCTGCCCTGGTCACGCCGATTGCCTCCCCTCAATGATATCGTCCACGCCTTGTGTAAACGCTCTCCATTCGGCGAGCAGCCTCGCGAATTTATCCCGCCCGCCATCCGTAATCTTGTAGTATTTGCGCGGCGGGCCCTCGTTGGATTCCTTTAGGTACGTATTGAGCAGCCCTTCGTCCCGAAGCCTTTTCATAAGAGGGTATACCGTCCCTTCGGACATAACCACGCTGCGCGAAACGCTCGATACGAGCTCGAATCCGTAGCAGTCCTTCCGTGCCAGCAACGCTAGCACGCACAGTTCCAAAACGCCTTTTTTAAATTGTGGATTCACTCTGTCGCTCCTTTCACTCGCTATTGCAAGCAACCAAACGATGTCAAGTACCTTGTATCGCATTATAGCGTGGCGACTCCAGCATGTCAATACTTTTTTAAAATCCTTTTGGAAATCTTTTATTTAATTTTCATTTGACCGTTTACAATAGCTCCGTTATAATGCGTATAGACAAACAGGAGGAATCGAAATGAAGCTTTGCATCATAATTCGCTCCGCGCATTCGCATAGATGAGGCATTGTTCGGAGCTTAATGGGGAAACCCAACTTTATCATCGATGAATATCCAACTTAAAGCAGGCTAAAACGGCTTGCCGTGTTGCGATACCATCGACTGGATAGATATTTTGCCGCGAGCAATGCCGTTCGCGGCTTTTATCTATCTAAAAGGTGGTATATATGAATCGAAAAATCGGAATAGACGCTCTCACGCGGGAGCTTTGCGTATTTGCCTTGCCCATGCTTTTGGGCACTATCCTACAATCCTGCTATAACATGGCCGACATGGCCGTAGTGGGTTCCTTTATCGGGCGGGAGGCCTTAGCCGCCGTCAGCAATACCTCCATGATCTGCTTCATAAGCAATTCCATCTGCATCGGCTTCACGTCGGCCGGCAACGTGCTAGTTGCGAGATATCGAGGCGCAAAGGATTCCTCCGCACAGAGGAATACGATACGCACGCTGTTCGCCCTATCGTCGGTCGGCGGCGTTTTGCTGACCGCTATCAACTATCTGCTTTACGTCCCTGTATTGCGCCTGATGAACACGCCCCAAGAAGCTATGCCCTACGCGATGGAGTATATGGGCGTGATCTGCGCGGGCAGCCTCTTCGTATTCGGCTATAACGCCGTCTGCTCCGTAATGCGTGGGCTGGGGGATTCGCGCCGCCCGTTGTATTTTGTTGCGGTGACGGCGGCGGTCAATATCGCGCTTGACTATGTACTCGTCGTGTTCTTCGGTTGGGGCGTGCGCGGCGCGGCGATTGCCACCGTGCTCGCCCAGGCCGCTTCGTGCCTTGCGGCGCTATGGACGTTTCATAGGCAAGGCCGAAAAAATAGGGGCTTCGTTTTTCACTTCGACCGGCACAGCCTCGATATCGACCGCAATCTATACCGCGAATTATTGCGTATCGGCTTGCCGACGGCCTTTCGCTCCGCCGCCCTCAATATGAGCTATCTGGTGGTGACGTCGCTATTTAACGGCTACGGCACGGCCGCCGCCGCCGCGGCTGGAATCGGGCTGAAGGTTAATACCTTCGTCGCCATGCCGTCGTGGGCGCTCGGACAGGCCGTAAGCATTATGGCCGGACACAGCATGGGCGCAAACGATCCCGCACGCGCCGCGAAAGCCGCCCGCAAGGGCATGATGGTTAGCCTTTTGCTAAACGGGGTTCTCCTAATGACAATACAGCTATTCATCCGCCCGTTTTTAGGTATATTTACAACCGACGCGGAGGTAATACGGCTGGGTGCACTATATCTTCGCATATGCTGTTCGGTCAACTTCATTCCGTATGTCGTCATGAATCTTCTGGACAATTTCGCCACCGGCGTGGGCGCGCCGTTTGTAGCTATGTTCAATACGCTGCTGCATTCGGTCGTCATTCGCCTCGGGCTGAGCCTTTTGCTAACCGTCTGGCTCCCATACGGCTTCATAGGCTTGTGCATAGCGGAATCCGTGTCGCCGGTAATACCGTGTATTGCCGGCGTTGTGTTCTTCCTAAAAGGACGCTGGCGGGAGCGGCGCATGCCCGAAACAAGCGCACAATAACATGCGGCCGCGATTATGTCCTCGTATTCCCTAAATACGAGGGCGTCCATAACCTCCTCCTTGGAACGGAAATAGTAGTACATCAAGCCTTTGGCGACGCCAGCCTTCTTTGCGATATCGCTGACCGACGCCGTCTTTTGGACGCGCCGGAGAAGAAGCTGGTATGGTTCGAGCATTCCGGGCATAGCCCGTGGATCAACGAGAGCGAATTGTTTGTCGGCGAGCTGCTGCGGGTTACGGGAGTAAATTGAACACAATGATGCCAGCAAATTATAAATATGGCGAGCTATTGAGAAACAACTGTGTTAACATATAAACAAGTATAGTAACACAGGAGCAAAGTCATGAATGCCGATTTTATCAATCTAACGCCCGATAACCTCGCAGCCGAACATCTATGCTGCGCCATAGCGGATAAAAAGCATCAGCGCGGCGTCGATACAAAAAGAGCGTGGCTCGCCGAACGGCTCCCAGAGGGGCATACCTTCAGGAAGCTGAACCAGAAAGGCAAGGTATTTATCGAATACGCGCCGCTGGAAAGCGCGTGGGTTCCTGTTGTCGGCGAAAACTACATGTACATATACTGCCTTTGGGTTTCGGGCAGCTTCAAGGGCAAGGGCTACGGGGCCGAGCTGCTCAATTATTGCATAGACGACGCCAAAAAACAGGGCAAATCCGGCGTATGCGTTCTGAGCTCCAGTAAGAAAAAGCCGTTTCTTACGGAAAAGAGGTTTATGCAGAAATACGGGTTCGAAGCTGTCGATGCTGTCGGAGAATACGAGCTAATGGCGCTGTCCTTCGACGATTCTCGGCCACATTTTGCGGACAGCGCGAAAAAGCAGAGCATCGAGCGCCAAACGCTTACGATTTATTACAGCCTGCAATGCCCGTACATTCCCAACTGCATCAAAGAAGTACAAGCCTACTGCTCCGCGAACGATTTGCCGCTGGACTTGATTAAAGTAGACACGCTGGAAAAGGCGAAGGCCGCGCCATGCGTTTTCAACAATTGGGCGGCGTTCTATAGAGGCGAGCTCATGACGCTGCACCTGCTGAACGAGGGGTATCTTAAAAAGATGCTGAACGAAGGTTAATCGGCATTATGCTATCGTTATTGTTCTTCAAGTCAGCGGAGGTGTCTTTTAATTGATAGAAGCAATATTTGGATGGCTGGGATTTCTCGGTGGATTGCTGACTGCCGCCGGTGATTTATTGCTTGACCTCAAAGGCCGCAACAATAAAAAGCTGGGCAAGTACGGCTTCATGGAGAGCGCTTGGGATACAATGGCGGCGTGGCGCTTCAAGGCGTCCATCCTGCTGGCTGGAGTCGGGGTTCCGCTATATTTTTTGGGCCTTACCTCTTTGGCGATGCAAATGACCAACACGGCATTTGCGCTTGCTTTTTGGATAGTCGCTCTCGCTGGGGCTGTGGGCGGATTTTTCATTCACGCAATGATTTGCGTCTTTCCGCTTATATACAAAAAGATGCGCGAAAGCTTCCCTTTCGAGGCGGCCGAGGATGTACTAATACTGGATATCACGCTGTTAAAATACCATTCTTTGTACAGTTTTCGCTACTCGTTTTCGGCAGTTCCATATTGTATGCCATTGCGGTTATCAATGGCTATTTGTCCTTGCCGATTTGGACGATAGCGCTTACGCCGCTTTGCTTGATGATTGTTGGAATTCTTTTATTTCCTCACAGCGCCGAACATGAACGCGAGCCCGGCGATCGCGCAGATAATCGACATCGAGCCGAGTACGATATGCAATATGTCCCCTCCATTCACGCGCGGCGCGTTCGTCAGTCGAGTATTTAGACGCGGCCAAAGGCGCGGTTCCCGTCAAAATATATTAATTAAATCCAATTTATTTTTTTATGATATGCTATATAATGATTTTTATAGAATAAAAAAGGAAGTCTGCTAGAATCATGCGATTGCTTATTATCGAAGATGATACAGCGCTTTCGGGCGCGCTCAAGCTCCATTTGGAGCGCGAGGGTTACTCTATAGACGTCTGCGGCGACGGTTCAGAAGCGTTTTATTACCTCGACGAAGGAGAATACGGAGCTATGATCCTGGATCGCATGCTTCCGGGTGAAGATGGCTTGAGTATCCTTAGAAGGCTGCGCGAAAGCGGAAGCAATATCCCCGTACTGATGCTAACCGCGCTCAGCGCCGTCCGCGACCGTACGGACGGGCTCGACGCCGGCGCGGACGATTACCTCGTAAAGCCGTTTGCGATGGAGGAGCTGCTTTCGCGCGTGCGCGCGCTT
>QMCD01000973.1_pt1 | contig 18699 bp, 14 predicted proteins | sample 1821841 | NCBI WGS metagenome assembly QMCD01 (sample SAMN01991225, study PRJNA193472) | Termite gut metagenome, whole genome shotgun sequencing project. | isolation source: worker | host: Macrotermes natalensis
CGTCGAGGTTGCCCACGGCTACCACCGAATAGTCTCCCGGAGGCAGGAGAATCTCCGAATTAAGATATTCTATGCACACGTCCGGCCCGAAACGCCGCCATTGAACCAGAATGCCATCCTCGTCAAAGATCAATTCATCGATAATATGCACGTAATAGAGAATCTTGTTCTCGCCTCCCGATAGATTCTCTTCATTATAATCGTAACACAACTGCACGTTATAGTCGCAGATCTCCCTCTCCGCTTCTATGTCGCAAGAAGTGAGAAAAAATGCACACAGCAATAGGCGTAGTATGTGGTTACTCAGGATCATCTTAGCTTTTGCAGGTTCAATTCACCTTGTTCGTATCCGGCTTGTTTGGCTTTGTTGAAATACTCCACGGCTAATCCCAGATCACCCATCACATAGTAATAAGCCCCGAGATTGATATATGACTCTTCACGCATACCCATCTTTTGCAGGTAGTGGTATGCATCTTTGCCGTTGCCATGCTGCAGCAGTGCGGCGGCGGCGTTGTTGTTAGCGATAAAATCGTCGGGGAACATGCGGGCAGCAATCTCGTACACTTCGAGATACTCACTGCTTCCAGGTTCGAAATAGCGTGCCACACGGTACATTTCGTCAAGGCTCAGCATGTTAGGGTCGGTATAGAGTAGTTCGCGCGCTTGATCATCCGAAAGCTGTTCCACGGCGTAATCAACCTTAAGTTCTATACGGCGCAGGCCGGCGAACAAAGTGTTGTATATAAAGCTGCGATTCTCCCTCCACCATGGAATATTTCGCAGTATTCTATCCTTGACATCGGGGTCGATCTCGGGGTCGTTTACGATGGATAGGATGTCATGTTTCGACGGGATGTCCATACTTTCGACCAAACATCCGAAACCTGCCCAATCCTCGGGTTCACAAGTGGTAAAGGCGTTGCAGATATGAGTATTATCCGGATATGTCATGGCGAGATAACGCTTGAAACTCTCGCTACGTCCGTAGGCAAGGCGTTTATTATAGGAATATGTGCCCTCGGGCGAGGCATAACCGCAAATGCCGACGCTACGAATATCGATAAGACTATTATCGCGTAGCATGGAGATCAGTGAATCAGCACGAGCGAGTTCCACACGATTGCTGCCAAAATCATAGCGAACCCTGGTGTCGTTCACGGGGAAACCTATGTGAAGTTCGATCATCGATGCGCGGGCCTTAACTTCCTCGATTTCGGGTTGAAGGAAATTTACCAGAGATGCGAAAAGGCTTGCATCGGGTGCCCATGGTTGCGGTTTGGTGGACGTAACGGCAACGAGAATGCCGCTATTTGTGATTATCTCGCCTGTGCAACTGTGGAAATACTCACACCATGTGAGGTCGGCATATTCCATCCAACCATGATAGGGCACCGTTAAACGGTAGGGTAATTCATATTTGTCTATATGCTTAATTCCTTGGTAAACGTAGTAAGGGAAGGATAGCGGTGTTAAGTCGTCGGAAAGTAGAGTGCGGCGCTGTTCGTAAAGATAGCGCTGATTGCCACAGTAGGCCACCACGGGTAACACGAGCCTGCGGGTGCCATCTTCGATGGCGAATTCGAGTATTACCATCTCGTCGCTCGTCATATTCAATTCGGAAGCTGTAAGGTCGATGCAAATCTCGAGACTCTCGTCGGAGGATCCTGCTACAGGATTGTCGAGTCTTATGGATTGGCCGACCTTCTGCCCCGAAGCATTCAGGCAGAGCAGCACACAGATTATTATGTAGAAGACATTTCTCATTTTATCATCCAAATAAATGAGACTGCAGCCTTTGTTGGGCCGACATAGTGATTGGATTTCCTGCCGATAAATTGGTCGCAACCCTGACAGAGGAATTTGTCGTAGTCAAGATAAATATATCCCAGACCTACGCTGAATTCCATCGACCAACGGCCTCCTATGGGTAAATGGTAACCATATGATACGCCGGCTCCTACGGCATAACCCTTGTAAATATGTTCGTGAAACGTCGGAGGAAGGAAATTTAACTGTCCGATGTTATATTGTCCGTAAATGCCGTGCAGGCCTACGAAATGCTTCTCGAATCGCTGACAGGGCCAATAGCGTAACTCTGGCTGGGTAAACCATATACGGTTTATACCTTCGCGACTCAATTTGAAGGGGTTGAAGGCGATCGTTGCATCGAACGTCCATTTGCGTCCCAACCCGAATTCGACCGATATGTTGGGCATAGCCGTCGCCCCGTAGAGAGCATTGAACTTAAATGCGGCTTGCGGTAAATACCCGCGTTCGGACAGTGGTGTAACCGGCATGAATGCGAAATGCGCCTTGCCTTCTTTGCCGGAGGCGGACACTTGTGGCTCGGACTGTGAGAAGTAAGAGGTGGCTTGAGCTTCCGGCACACTTTCAGTCTCTTCCGATACCGGTTCGTCTGCCAAATTGAGTACAACCTCGGCATCGCTTCCCGCGGAAACTTTAACTTCACGAAACCATACCGTTTGGCCGTCGGCCGAAACGATCCTCAACGAGCGGTTACCTGTAGGAATACCATAGATAACGAAATGCCCACCTTCTCCGGTTGTTGCCGACTTGCCTTCTAAGCCCATCACTTCTATGGTCACGCCTTGTAGCGGCAGACCATCGGCATCGTTGACCGTTCCGGCTATGTTACGTAATTCGGCAGTTGTTTCCTCTTTTTTTGCACTGCCTTGATAGATTATGATGTTACTTTCTTCGATGGTATAAGTCAATCCGGCATCCTGTGTCAACTTGTCGAGTATTTCGATGAGCGACAACTGCTCATTGCCGAAATCGACTATGGCCAACGGGTTGAAAGATCGCCCTTCAAAGAAAACCTTGTAGCCTGTCTGTGCAATGATATCGCTGACTGTCTGCCGTTTTGTCTGTGTTCGAGAACGAAGTTCGATCTGTTTGGCCAACGGCGTTTGAGCAGCAACGGAAAGTGTCGCCACAATAGCCGCAAGCGACAGGAGTATTTTGGATATATATGATTTTACTCGCACTATATGCCTTTTATTACCACTTCGTCTGAAGTGATTTCGTATGTAAACCTTCCGGATATTTTTTGTAACATGGTCATGAATTCCTCTATCGAACCGAAGTTCGTGAAGTCACCCCATATTTCTTGCTCCTTGAGTGCAGTATTGTCCTCTATACGGAATCGAACCCCGTAATCGTGCCCCATCTTAGCTAATACATCGGACAGAAGCATGTTTTCAAACACAAGGCCGGGCATTTCATCGTACGCGCGTGCGCGTAAGGGGATATTAATAACCTCCATACGACGCGTGGAACGGTCATAGCGCAAATGCTGCCCAGGATTCATCACAATGTGGTTCCCTGCAGCCTCTACGGACACTTTTCCATAAAAGAGATCGATCTCGCACGCGTGACTGTCGACCTTGAACATCGTCCCCAGGACTGATATTTTCATCTCGTCTGCGCGGACCTGGAATTCGTCCGCCGCTTTCGTAATGTTGAAGTGCGCTTTGCCTTCGAGTTCAACGTGACGGCCCTCTTCGAAATTTTCGGCGTAGCGTAACAAGCTGTGCTCATAAAGTCTTATCGTCGAATTATCGGGAAGTATATAGCTCTTGTGGCCTTGCTGCGTCGTCATACTGTCTGTTACAGTCAATGTTTTCATTACAGGTTTCCGCAGATTGTCGTTACGATCGTACAGAAACATAAATGCTCCTGCGGTAAATACCGCAAGAGGTATAATTACTGCTGCTATGCGAAAGGCCGCTCGTCGGTAAAAAGGCTTGTGCGCCGTCGCTTTTGAAACGATGGATATATCCAAACGCTCCGCTAACGCAGGCCATAACCTGCGGGCATCATCGCGGTTCTCGCCGCGCCTGAGCATTTCGGAGAATTTACGGACAAATATTTCGGCCTTTTCTTCGGCGCGCTCGTCGTCGGTGATAAGCCACATGGCAATCCCATCCAATTCCTTGCGCGATATATTCTCGTCGGCCAAAAGTATGTCTATGATCTTCTCCGCCTTAAGCCTCCATTCCATCTCGATCATGCTGTCCTTTTATGACATTTCATGGCCTTACTGTAATATAGTGCCATAACCATGGGGGGTACGGTAGGTGAGGTTGTGAAAAAAAATCACCGTTGTAGACTAAACGGTGAACATGGCTAAAAATTGTATGTAATGGATTGTAAAAATATGGCCGGATGGCCTTAACGGAACAACAAAATCACAAGCAAGCTTACTATTGCGGCACGTATATCGGCCAGAGCGGCCTGCATGTGGAATTTTACTGTATTGTAGGATATGCCCAGACGGTCGGCGATCTCATTGTAGGAGAGACCCTCTTTGCGACTCATTTCGAAGATTTTGCGTCGCTGTGGCGGCATATTGAGGATAGTATTGCTTATCAGTATCTCTGTCTCCTCTGAGATCAGGGCGCTGTCGGCGAGTTCGGAATGCTCGGATCGTAAATATCTAAACTCGTTTTCTTTAATTCTGTCAGCACGTTTCTCTCTTAGAAGCCTGAACGCCATGTGTTTAGCTGTTCCTGCGGCGTAGCCCTTGAGCGAGGTGTGCGGATTTAGGGTCTCACGGTGCTCCCATAGCCAAGCGAAAGCTTCCTGGGTAACCTCCTCGGCGTCGGCCCTGTTGCCCAGAACACGCGTGAGGAGCTTGATCATGGAGCCGGCGTAGTCGTGGTAGAAGGCCGAAAAGGCGTTGCTGTCGCCGCTTCGTATAGCGGCGACAACTCCATCTATGTTGGTCTCTTTCAATGTGTTCTAAATTACTATATTCACTATCTTGCCCGGAACGACGATTACTTTCTTGGGTGTCGCGCCGTCGAGCCATTTTTGCGTGTTTTCGTCGGCCAGTACTGCCGCCTCGATCTCGGAGAGGGGTATGCCTAACGGCAGCGATTTTTTGAATCGCAGTTTGCCGTTAACCGATACGGGGTATTCGAACTCGTTCTCGACAACGCATGCGGGGTCGAATTCCGGCATAGCGGCATCGAAAAGAGAATCGGTATGTCCCAGAAATACGCACCATACCTCTTCCGCGATATGCGGTGCAAAGGGGTAAATCAACCGCGTCAGAGGATCGAGTACCGCGCGTTTATTGCAGTTTCCCAATTCGTTGAGGCAGATCATAAATGCGCTTACGGCGGTGTTGAACGAGAAATTCTCGATATCCTCGCGTACTTTTCTGATCGTCTTGTGGAGCGTTTTCAGTTCGGCGGGCGTTGCAGGTTCATCGGTTATGCCGCCCTCAAACAGTCGCCAGAACTTACGCAAGAATTTGTGTACGCCGTCGATGCCATTAGTATCCCAGGGCTTGCTCTGCTCCAGCGGGCCGAGGAACATCTCGTACATGCGAAGTGTGTCGGCGCCGTAGTTTTCGACGATATTGTCGGGGTTCACCACGTTGAACATCGACTTGCTCATTTTTTCTACCGCCCAACCGCATATATATTTCCCTTCTTCGAGGACGAATTCGGCGTCGGCAAACTCGGGGCGCCATGCTTTGAACGCCTCGATGTCGAGAATATCGTTGTGGACGATATTTACGTCTACGTGAAGTTGTTGGGTGTTGTATTTGTCGCGCAAGCCGTGCGAAACGAACGTGTTGGTGCCCACCACGCGGTATACGAAATTCGACCGCCCCTGGATCATGCCTTGATTGACCAATTTGCGGAACGGTTCGTCTTCGACGACATATCCGAGGTCGTATAGGAATTTATTCCAGAAACGCGAGTATACCAAATGGCCCGTTGCGTGCTCGATACCGCCGATGTATAGATCGACGCTACGCCAATACTCGTTCTCCTCACGGCCTACCAGCGCGTTGTCGTTATGCGGGTCCATATAGCGCAGGTAGTATGCCGAGGAACCTGCGAACCCTGGCATCGTACTCGTCTCGTACTCCCATCCCTCGGCGCGTGCCAACGGCGGTTCTCCCTGCTCGGTGGGACGGAAATCGGCAATACGCGGCAACTCCAACGGCAGTTTCGATTCGTCCAAAGCGTGTGCCAAACCGTCCTTATAATATATCGGGAACGGTTCGCCCCAATACCTCTGGCGACTGAAGATGGCGTCGCGCAGACGGTAATTCACCCGTTTCCGTCCGATACCCGTATCTTCGATTTTATCGAACATCACACGTATTGCATCCTTAACGTCCAACCCGTCGAGGAATTCCGAATTTATCAGTTTGCCGTTCTTGGCGTCGTAGCTCTCTACGGAGATATCCCCGCCTTCGACGACGGGAATTATTGGTAATTCGAAATACCGCGCAAAAGCATAGTCGCGGCTGTCGTGTGCAGGAACAGCCATGATAGCCCCTGTGCCGTAACCTGCCAGAACATAGTCGCTTACCCATATCGGAATACGTACGCCGTTGAACGGATTCAGGGCGTAACTGCCCGTGAATACACCGCTAACGTTGCGTGTTTGTGCGATGCGCTCGCGCTCCGAACGTTTCTTGGTTGTGGCGATATAATCATCAACTTTTTTCGCCTGTTCCGGCGACGCCAATTCGCGAACCCACTCGTGCTCGGGTGCGAGTACCATAAAAGTGGCACCGAATATCGTGTCGGGCCGTGTGGTGAAAATCTCCAATTTGCGCTCCGAGTTTTCGATGTCGAAAAACACCTGCGCACCCTCGCTACGGCCTATCCAGTTACGCTGTATCTCTTTCAGCGATTCGCTCCATTCGAGCGTATCCAAACCGGTCAGGAGCCGCTGTGCATAAGCCGTCACGCGCAACTGCCACTGCGTCATCTTGCGTTGCTCTACGGGGTGTCCGCCGCGCTCCGAAAGCCCGTTGCTCACCTCGTCGTTGGCCAGCACGGTTCCCAAGGCCTGGCACCAGTTCACAGTCGTGTCGGCGCGGAAAGCGAGGCGGTAGTTCATCAGCACATCCTGCTTGTCGTGTTCGCTCATCGCGTTCCATTCCGCCGCCGTGAAGTGCATCTCCGTGCCGCATGCCGCGTTCAGGCCCTCGTTACCATACTTAGAAAAAGCCTCCTCGAGTTCCGCAATGGGGCGCGCCTTCTGCTCGTCGAAACAGTAATAGCTCCCGAACATCTTCAGGAAAGCCCATTGCGTCCATTTATAATATGCAGGGTCGCTCGTGTTGATTTCCCGTGCGGGATCGTACGAAAAGCCCATCATATCCAACTGCTCGCGGTAGCGAGCGATATTCTGTTCGGTCGTTACCGCGGGATGCTGCCCCGTCTGGATAGCATACTGCTCTGCCGGCAGTCCGAAAGCGTCGTAGCCCATCGGGTGCAGAACGTTGAATCCGCACAGCCGCTTATACCGCGTGTATATATCCGACGCGATATATCCCAGCGGGTGCCCCACATGCAACCCTGCACCGCTCGGGTAGGGGAACATGTCCAATACATAATATTTAGGGCGCGTTTTATCCGCCTCCACCCGGTAAGTCTCCTGCTCGCGCCACACGCGCTGCCACTTCTGCTCGATATCTTTGAAATTGTACTCCACTTAATTTATTGGTATGAGTTATTAGTCGTAATTGTTATCTCGGGCGAGGCATGTACCTCTATTGGGCAGTTATTCAGCGCACTGAAAAAAATATCTGCTCTGCGCAAGCACGCGCTGTTATCTCGACACGAGCATTAATGAACCAGAGATCTCTAATAAAACTATGAGATCCTTTGATTCAGTTTCGCCTGCGGCTCCACTGCACTCAGAATGATCGTCTTAATTGTCAATTAATGACGCGATCAGTTTCTTCGGTTTGCTATCGAAATATAGTATAGCAACGTTACGACCGACGAGAGCGCTGCGACGACATAGGTCCCTGCCGCCCACGACAGTGCCGTTTTGGCATCGCGCAACTCGCCGGCGTTCAGCGTCCCGCTCGACTCGAGCCACTTCACGGCTCGTGCCGAGGCGTTGAATTCCACAGGCAGCGTGATCAACGAGAAAAGCGTCGCCAATCCGATCATAGCGATACCGAGCCAAAGAATGTAGGTCGATACGAAAATACCGATCAACAACACGATAAAGACCCACTTCGATGTGAACATGACGAACGGCGCTACGGTATTACGTAACTTCAAAGGTCCGTAATTGCGGGCATGTTGCACGGCGTGGCCCGTCTCGTGAGCCGCCACCGCTGCTGCCGATACGGAGTTGCTGTCGTAAACCCCCTCGCTAAGGTTTATCTTACGTGTGCGGGGATTATAGTTATCGGTCAACTGTCCGCGTGTAGGAATGACCTGAACGCTCTCGATACCGTAATCTCGCAACATTTTCTCTGCCACCTGCTTGCCCGTAAGGCCGCCGGAGAACATCACTTTTGAATATTTCTTGAACACCGATTGCAAGCGTGCCTGTACTATAAAGCCCACTAAACCGATAACGATCAGTAATATCCATTCGATGGTCGTAACACCTGCTCCGGAACTAACATACTCTCCCATAATAAATCATTGTTTAGTTAAACTATTTTTTCAACCATTAGTAATATTGTCGTCTTTAATAGGTTTTGCGAGTGAGAGATCTCTCACTCCACCTTAGCGAACAAAAATACGTTCGCCTTTCTCCTCGCGGCTCGGCATAGTCCACAAGTGGCATCTGCTATCGCCCGCAGCCTTGATTCGAAATGGCGCCTCCACTAATCGTTAATCACTAATTACTTCCTGTGCGTGTAATACGCATTGGCCTGCTGCACGGGGGTAAGGACGATCTCGTCGATATTCACGTGCGGCGGCAGGCTCACGGCCCAAAGTATGGCTTCGGCGATATCGTCGCCTGTGAGGGGTGTTACACCTGCGTAGACGTTACCGGCGCGCTCATGGTCGCCGTGGAAACGTACCACAGAGAATTCCGTCTCTACCATTCCCGGCCTGATCTCCGTTACACGTATGCCGTGTGAGAGGAAGTCCATACGCATACCCTGACTAAGTGCATGTACCGCATGTTTCGTTGCTGCATAAACCGCGCCGTTTTCGTAAGGTTGTGTGCCCGCGATCGAGCCTATGTTTATTATATGCCCTGAACCGCGTGCGACCATCTTTGCCGAAACACACTTGGTTATGTGCAATAACCCCTTTATATTGGTGTCGATCATTGCGTGCCAATCCAAATAATCACCCTTGTCGATATGCTCCAACCCTGCTGCGAGTCCTGCGTTATTGACCAGAATGTCGATCTTTGCAAAATCGGCATGAAGTGCATCTAATGCCGCACGACACGCGTTAGGGTCGCGCACATCGAACGACAGAAGTTCTACCTGCGCACCTCCGGTCTCCAGCGACGCCTTCAATTTTTTGAGCCGATCAGCACGGCGGCCGGTTATTACGAGGCGGTAACCCTCGGCGGCGAATGCCCTCGCCGTGGCCTCGCCGATGCCCGACGTGGCTCCCGTAATCAAAACAGTTTGTGTCATGACGCTCGGAAAATTTTTCGTAAAAGTACGAAATTTTGATGTACTTTTGCAGATTATGGGATACAGTCCGGCAATTTTTGTGTGACGGGACTCCATACTTGAATGATGTCCAAAATCGATACCGAACTTTTTATAGCGCGACGGTTGTCGTCGCGAGCGGCAGGTACAGGTAATGTGATGGTTCGCATTGCCGTGGCCACCGTGGCTGTGAGCATGACGGTTATGGTCGTGGCGTTGGCGGTGATCTTCGGTTTCAAGAGAGAGGTCGCGGCTAAACTTACGGGTTTTACCGGTCATGTCGAGGTTGTTAACTTAGACGGCAACTCCTCTTTCGAAACAGCCCCCATAATGCGCTCGAAGGCTCTGGAGGAGTCTGTACGACAACTTTCAGATTTCAAATCGATAACGCCGTATGCGATCAAAGGCGGTATGGCCAAGTCCGATGAAGCTATACAGGTGGTGATGCTTAAAGGTGTTGATACCGGTTATGATTGGTCGTTTTTTGAAAAAGCTTTGGTCGAGGGCGTTCTGCCTGCCGTTGGCGACAGCGTGCGTAAACCAGAGATATTGATATCGAAATCGCTTGCCGACATTATGCGTATCGGGGTAGGCGAGCGTACCGAGATGATCTTTGTGCAGCAGGGTAGTGCGCCGCGCAGGTATGCATTCGAGGTCGTGGGTATTTACAATACGGGATTCGAGGAGATGGATCGCCTTGTGGTGCCTACCGACATTCGTAACGTGCAGCGACTGTCCCGATGGAGCGATATGCAGATCACGGGATACGAAGTAAATACTACCGATTATGCCCGTCTCGCGCATTTCAAAGAGTGTGTGGAGGAAATGTTACCCATAGGTTTGATGGCGTTGAGCGTCGATGAGAAATATCCCCAACTGTTTGACTGGCTGCGTGCCCACGACGTGAACGCTGCCGTGATAATAATAATAATGATCGCCGTTGCATTCCTCAATATGGGAGCGGCGTTGCTCATAATATTGCTCGAAAAAACGCGGATGATAGGTCTGCTGAAATCACTCGGAATGACCAACGGTGCGCTTCGGAGAGTCTTTGTAATGCGGTCGGCCGCAATCGTGTTGCGAGGTATGGTGTGGGGAAACCTTATCGGTATTGCTCTTTGCCTTGTACAGAAATGGGGGCATTTTATTACCTTGAACCAGAAGGGATATTTTCTTGCCGAGGTACCTATAAGTCTCGGCGCAGGGTGGTTGATGGCTTTGAATGCAGGTGTTTTTGTATTGATAATAGGGTTGTTGATGATGCCAGCACTGGTCGTATCACGTATCACGCCCGACAAAACGATACGTTTCCAATAATGAAACCCTACGACGACGCGCGGCCCAAAGGTGCACAGGTGGAAGCTATGTTCGATGGCATAGCGCCCGTCTACGACCGTCTGAACGATATTATGTCGTTCGGAATCGCCAGGCGTTGGCGCAGAGCAGTGGTTAATGCTTGCGCTAATGTAAAATTGGAAGTAAGGTGCGATGATAATGTTACGGACACTGTGCCGTTGCGTATCCTCGACCTGGCCACCGGTACGGGAGACATGGCGATAGCCCTTGCGCGGCGTTTCCCGGAGGCTAAAATTACGGGAGCCGATCCTTCGGAAGGGATGCTCGATATTGCACGAAAGAAGGCGGCGAAATATGTACGCCATTCCGTCATGTCGAAACGAGATTTAGCGAGTGAGAGATCTTTCACTGTACGCGTCGAGATGACAAACGAGGATACAGATAGTGTATCCTCACAAACAAATAGTTGTTGCTCTGCCGGCATCGACTTTGTTACGGCCGAAGCAGAGCGTTTGCCGTTCGGCGACGAGGTTTTCGATATGGTAACGGCGGCGTTCGGCGTTCGGAATTTCCATGATATACAGCAGGGATTGAGCGAGATATATCGTGTGTCGCGTAAAGGCGGTAGTGTCTTTATCCTTGAATTTTCAACTCCCCACAGCCGTATTTTCGGCTCGCTTTACCGGTTTTATTTCCACCGTATCCTGCCGCGGATAGGCGCGATGTTGTCGAAAGACCGCCGCGCTTACACCTACCTGCCGGATTCGGTAGATGAATTTCCCGCTCCGGCTAAATTCACGCAAATGTTGCGCGAAGCGGGCTTTAATGACGTCGAAGCACGCTCATTGACGGGCGGTGTGGCGTATATTTATAAAGGTACCAGGGCGTGTTAATATAAACCCACACGCCTGTCTTTGGGTCGCTTTTTTGTTCTGCTGAGTTAAATTTTCTCCAATGTCCCACATTGTCTTGAGAATTTGCCTTGCATAACGAAAAAACGCTATCAAGGCCAAACATTCGGGTTTATGTTAAACACCCCAAATGAAGAAACTTTTGATTTTGACAGCCGCCGTAATGCTCGCCTCCTGCGGCACTAACATGAGAGAGAAGATCACCATCGTGGAACCGGTGGATTGGAAGGTCGAAACTTTAAGTAAAGCGGTCATTACTTGTACGGTCGGCAACTCTTCGTGCCATAAGTTGCGCATTACGGAGGGTCGTTTCCGTCTGCATACAGGATTGGGAGATGTAGCCACGGTACTTCTTAACGAGCAGGTTACGATCCCGCGACGCGCCGTAACGCCGCTCGAAATCCCGATAAGGATTAAATTGAACGACCCGTTGGCATTACTGGCTTCGCCGTCCGGCCTGATGGTATCGGGTGAGGCTACAGTGCGCGTAGGTCCCGCACGCAAAAAAATTCACGTCAGGAACGAGCCGATCTCGGAATATATAGATAAATTAGCGCAATGAAAAAGTTATTGTTGTTATTGGTATTCATGCCTGCCGTGGTATTCGGACAGGAGATTATTGCCGAAGAAGTGGGTGATGCGGCGATTTTGATGCAGTCTATGTCGGAAGGAGACCTTAATCGGAAAGTGTCCGCTTACCGTGTGGAGATATTCAGCGACAACACCTCCGCCGCACGTGCACGCGCTTATGAAGCTTATGCCAAATTCCGCGAACTGTGCCCCGAAGTTGCCACCGACGAGCGTCGCGACATACGCTACAACAGCCCTAAATACACCGTACGCGTAGGAATGTTCCTTACTTATGAGGAGGCGTTGGCACTGTGTGGTCGCTTGCGTAACTCTTTCAACGCTTACATCCGTACAGAGCAACTACCGTTGTCGCAATTTGCCGGTCGTATGCCCATAGCGCCATTGCAACGCAGTCCCGAAGAGCCGGAAGACTCTTTAGAAATTGAAAATTAATCGACCGCCTGCGACGTTCGGTAAACGAGAGTTTCTTCACTCTCGCCGTAATCCTGAGCCTGCCTAAGGATTTCTTATAAGAATTATGAGACTCCTCTATTCGCTTTTGACTCGATTGAAATGATTGCGTTGCGTGCTCGCGCGGAGTTTACTCACGATGACGAGCGACCCGGACACTCAATTTACACAGGCCTGTCATTCCGAAGCGTGGAGCGAGGAATCTCATTTTAAGAGAGATCTCTCGTCGCTTTACCCGCGGCGCAACGGCCCTTAAGCGAGACCACGGGAGCTTGCTCACGATGGTGAGCGATTGAGGCGGTTACCTTGTTAACTGTCTGTATGACAATAACAGTTTATAATCCCTAATACGTAAAAAGTCGCTCTGTTAAGAGCGACTTTTTACGTATTAGGGAAGTATGCAGCACTACTTTGCTGCGTAATTCTCCAATCCCGTCTTAAGCCATTCGGTGTACTCGGGGATGCTGCGATTGAATGCGCGTGTGGGGCCTAACGGAGCACCGTCGCGTGGGTCGAGAATCACATACAGAGGCTGTGCCACAGTACCGTAGTTCTTCTGCGACCACGCCATATTGACGTTATTAAGCCTCTTAAGAACTTTGCCGTTTTCGTCCGTCACCCAGTCTTTTTCGGGCAGCTCGAACTTCACGTCGAGGAATACGCAGACCATAACATAGTCATATAGCAGCATATTTTTTACTGCGGGATCTGTCCAAACATTCTGTTCCATCTCGCGGCAGTTTACGCATGCTACGCCGGTGATATCGATAAAGACAGGTTTGTTTACGGATTTTGCATAAGCCATAGCTTCGTCGACGTCATAAAAGGCATTGAAACCCTCCGGAGCATGAATGCCCTGAACATCGCTGTATTTAGGAACCGAGCCGGTTACGGGATTTTTGCCGTCGACAAGATTGATCGCCGGTGTGCGTCCCGTGGCCGAACCAAATGAGAGGCCTTCAATATCGTTGGCCGTCAATACTTTGAAGTTCTGTGCAGTCATGGGAGGCATATAGCCAGAGAGCGGTTTCAGAGGTGCGCCCCACAGACCTGGAATCATCCATATCGTAAAGGTGAGTACGATCATCGCAAAAGTAAGCCTTAGCGGCCCTACGTGTTCGACAGGACTGTCGTGCTTGGTTTTGTATACACCTAACAGGTAGAGCGCCCACAACAGGCCGCACATGATCCATATAGCAAGACACATTTCGCGTGAAAGCAGGTTAAGGGTATAAGTCTGGTCGATAATCATTATGAACTTGAAAGCCAACGCGACCTCGACAAAGCCCAACGATACTTTCACTGCATTCATCCATGAGCCGCTCTTAAGTTTATCCATCAACGACGGTGCGAAAGCCAACAACGTGAACGGGATGGCGAAAACCGTGGAGTAAACCAACATCGTAATTATCGGCTGCCACCATGCGGTGCTCGACTGTGCAGCATCCACTACGACGAACCCTACTATGGGTGCTGTACATGAGAATGAGATCAGCACCAGCGTGAGTGCCATGAAGAAGACACCTACCAAACCTTTGCGATCGGCTTTGCTGTCGCTCTTATTGATCAGTGCGCTTGGCACCACGATCTCGAACGCGCCGAAGAACGATGCCGCAAAGATCATGAATATAATGAAGAAGAGCAGGTTGGGTATCCAGTTTACAGCCAGCCAGTTGAACATGGGGGCCGCTCCGCTTGCGCCACCAGTTAGCTGTGCCGTGATAACGATGATCGCGATAGGTAACGTAAAGAGGACAACGATAAAGAGACCGAACATAGTGGCTTTGAATCTTGCCGCAGCCTTGTTAGCCGTACCTTTGAGGAAGAATGCCACTGTAACCGGCACCATCGGGAATACGCAAGGAGTAAGCAATGCGATCAAACCCCAGCCCATTGCCTGAAGAATGTCCCCCCATAGCGAGCGGCCGCCTTTTTGTGCATCGGGAGCGGTAACGGTGCCCGCGGAAACAGCCGTATCGACAGGTGCGGGTTCCGGTTCGGTAACTTCGGTTGCCGACTCCTCTTCCACGACGGGTTCTTCGACAGGCTCTTCGACAACGGGAGCTGCGGTAGCGACAACAGCCTCCGAAGAGGCTGCCGCTGCTTGCTTAACCTTGACCACTTCCACCGAGAACTCGTGCTCCATAGGTGGCAGGCAGTTCTCATCGTTGCACGACTGCCATTCGACAAGGCCGTTCAGTGTCGCCTTGTCGGCTTTGAGTTTCACGTCCTGCGTGAAAGTTGCCTTACCTTCGGCGTACCCGACTTCAAAACCCCAGATCTCGTCCATCGAGCGCTTCGGAGCGTTCACGAATTTTACATTTCCTGACAACTCCAAGCCTGCGCCCGGAGTGAATACGAACGATGTCGGTATGGGACCGAACTCATAAGGTCCAAGGTCGTAGATGTGCCAACCGGCGTCCATCGTGCAACTGATCGTAACACGGTATACGTCGCCCTGAACATGGCTCACGGTCGGAGTCTGCCAGTGCACGACTTCCTGTGCGGAAACGGCCGATACCGCAAAGAACATCGCCGCCGCACAAATAAAACGAAACAATTTCATAAACAATGAGTTTTAGCTTTGCACAAAAGTAATCATTATAAATTAAATACCGTACCTTTGAGGTGTAGAAAAATTGAGAAGAAGATGACGAAAAAGACAAAACCCGAGCCGCAACTCCTGGAAGGGGTGGTGGATATGACGCAGGGCGGGGGTGCTTATGTTGTGATCGAGGGAGGAGCACGCGATGTGTTCGTACGTCCCTCGAATATGAACGGCGCTTTGGAGGGCGACCGCGTGAAGGTCATGGCAAGGCCGGCTCGACACGGAGGCAAGCCCGAAGGCGAGATCAAGGAGATAATACAGCGCAGCACAAGAGCATACGCGGGGGTGATAACCCTCTCGCCCGACAGGCATTACGGATTCGTGTCGCCCGACTCGAAAAAGATACCTTACGATATATTCGTCCATCTGGGCGAGGGTAACACGGTCGAAGACGGCGCTAAAGTGCTTGTAAGGATCAAGGAGTGGGATGCCGGACGTAAAAGTCCCAACGGCGAATTGGTCGATGTTTTGGGCAGACCCGGTGATAACGATACCGAGATGCATGCGATACTTGCCGAATTCGACTTGCCGTATAAATTCGAGAAAGAGGTCGAGGACGATGCCGAGCGTATTCCGGGCGAGATCACGAAGAAAGATCTCGCAGAAAGGCGTGATATGCGTGAGATCACCACATTCACGATCGACCCCGCAGACGCCAAGGATTTCGACGACGCGCTATCGGTTCGCCGCCTGCCTGCAGGTTGGGAGGTGGGCGTACATATTGCCGACGTAACGCATTATGTCCTGCCCAAAACGATAGTCGAACGCGAGGCCGAAGACCGTGCGACGTCGGTATATCTTGTCGACCGAACAATTCCCATGCTCCCCGAACGTCTGTCGAACGATCTATGTTCGCTAAGGCCCAATGAAGATAAATTGACATTCTCGGCCATCTTCGAATTGGACGACGAAGCGAATATAATAAACGAATGGTTCGGACGTACCATTATGCACTCCGACCGCCGCTTTGCCTACGAAGAGGCTCAGGCGATTATAGAGGGAGGACAGGGTGATCTGCGCGACGAGATACTCACTCTCAATGACTTGGCCCAGAAACTTCGCAAGAAACGTTTCAAAAACGGATCTATAGCATTCGAGCGCGAAGAGGCTAAATTCACTCTCGACGCTGCGGGAAAACCAACCGGCGTATATTTCAAGGAACAGAAGGAGTCGAATCAGCTTATAGAGGAGTTTATGTTGCTGGCTAACCGTCGCGTGGCGGAATTCGTCGCAAAAAAGAAAAAAACGATGGTTTACCGTGTGCACGATGAGCCCAATGCCGATAAACTCGCTTCGTTCCGCCGCTTCATAACTCGTTTCGGATACGATTTCCGTGCGCAGGAGGGCAAGGCCATCTCCAAAGAGATGAACCGCCTGATGAAACAAATACACGGCAAAGCGGAGGAAAATTTGGTCTCGACCCTTGCAATACGCACGATGGCCAAGGCCTATTACACCACTGACAATATCGGGCATTACGGCTTGGCATTCAAATACTATACTCACTTCACATCTCCCATCCGCCGATATCCCGATATGATGGTGCACCGCTTGCTGGCAACATATCTGGAGGGAGGTAAAACTCCAGACAAAGGGGCACTGGAGACTTTATGCGAACATTCGTCCGATATGGAGATTCGTGCCGCCGATGCCGAACGCGCAAGCATCAAATACAAAATGGTGGAGTTCATGCTCGACAAGATAGGACAGGAATTCGACGGTGTGGTGTCAGGCGTGACGGAGTGGGGTATATATGTCGAATTGGATGACACGCATATCGAAGGTATGGTCTCCCTGCGCGATATGACCGACGACATTTATATTTTCGACGAGGATAACTATACGGTTGAAGGGCGCATAACGCGACGGCGGTTCACTCTCGGCGACCGCGTACGGATATCCGTCGCACGCGCCGACCTGCCGCGTAAACAACTCGACTTCACGATGACAGCCTCCTACGATTTCAAAACCGGACGCATGGTACCGGTGGACACCGGCATGGTCAAGATGGATACTAAGAACCGAAAGAAAAAAAGATAATAATCAGAGTTTAATGACTAATGGTTAACTTGTTGTCCATTTAAGAAAATTTCTTTAATGTGCGGTTTCTCGCTGTTGTTCATGTTATCTCGAACGTTAAGTGAGAAGTCTATCACTTAACGTTCGAAATAACAATTAAAGAAATTGCTATTTATGCGCGCTGTCATATCGAATCAGACGAGGCTATTTAGCGCACTGATAAAATATCTGCTCTACGCGAGCGCACGATTACTATTACGAGTATATGCCCGTAAACTTTTAACGATACGGAATTTCTAAAAACCATAATAATTATGAGAAAAATATTGATAGCCGCATTGACGGTGTTTGTATTTGCGTTTATTGCCTGTTCGGACGACAAGAACGACAAACCGCAGAAATATTCTGTTACTGTCACGGGAGGTACGGCCGATGTCACGGAGGCTGCAAAAGGGGATGAGATAACACTTACTCCGGATACGAAACCCGGTTATGAATTTAACGAATGGGTTGTGGTTAGCGGCAGTGTCGAGGGGGGTGACGATAATAAGTTCACAATGCCTGCCGGAGATGTCGAGGTGAAAGCGGAATTTGTTTTGGTGAATGGGTTCGATGCGATCCATGACCTTGCATTCCGTAAGTTTTGTGAACAGTTCGATACCGATGAAGACGGTATTCTGACTGAGGATGAGTGCGAGGCGGTAACGGAAATAGAGGTGTCGGATAAAAGCATAGGGTCGCTTGTCGGTATAGAGATATTTACTGCGTTGGCGAAGTTGGATTGCCTGCGAAATAATATAACTTCGTTGAATGTAAGCAGGAACACAGCATTGATATGGTTGCGGTGCAGTCAAAATAATCTCACCTCGTTGGATGTGAGCGGTTGTACCGCATTGATGAGATTGTATTGTTTCGGAGATAATATCACTTCGCTGGATATTAGCAATAACACCGCGTTGGTGGATTTGGAATGCTTCGATAATGGTCTTACCTCGTTGGATATAAGCAACAACAATGAATTGAACAGGCTTATTTGCTATGGCAATAATCTCACTTCGTTGGATGTTAGTAATAATACGGCGTTGAGTATATTCTGGTGTGGCGACAATGACCTCACTTCGTTAGATGTAAGCAACAATACAGCTCTGGAGGTGTTGAGTTGCGAAGACAATAATATCACGGTGTTGGATGTGAGTAATTGTGTCTTGTTGAGGGATTTGACTTGTGATCCGGAAGTCGAATTGACCGGTTGGCCCAAGTAGAGCTGCTTTAATTGACAATAGAATAATAATTAAGGCCGCGCATATATGATGTGCACCCCAAAGTTTGGACGGTTTAAAAACTAAGTTAGATAGCATGAGTTCGGTATTGCACCGGGCTCATGTTGTTTAATGCGCGTT
>QMCD01000974.1_pt1 | contig 18689 bp, 16 predicted proteins | sample 1821841 | NCBI WGS metagenome assembly QMCD01 (sample SAMN01991225, study PRJNA193472) | Termite gut metagenome, whole genome shotgun sequencing project. | isolation source: worker | host: Macrotermes natalensis
GGTTGTGGTTGCGGTCGTGGTTTTGCGGGGACGCGCCGCTTGTGGCGCACAACGCGGCTTTTGATACGGGTTTTGTGTTTTCCGCCGCCGCGCGGCAGGGCATACCGTTTCAAAATGATGTGATCGACACGGTGGCGCTGTGCCGGCTTGCGTACCCGGGCCTCAAAAACCATAAGCTGGACACGCTGGCAAAGCACCTGCGCATTTCATTGGCGCATCACCGGGCGCTTGCCGACGCGGAGTGCACCGGGCGCGTACTGCTCGAATGCTTCAAGGTGTTTGCCGCGGGCGGCGCGGCCGATATGAGCGGTGTGAACGAGCTTGCGGGCGGCCAGAACTATAAGCACAATAGGATGCACCATGTGATATTGCTCTGTAAAAATAAACGGGGGATGCGTAACCTCTATAAATTGGTTTCCCATGCGCATATCGACTACTTCTACCGTAAGCCGCGTATGCCCAAAAGCCTGGTTGCGGCGCACAGGGAAGGGCTGATCATCGGCTCGGCGTGCGAGCAGGGCGAGCTTTACGCCGCGCTTCTTGACGGGGCCCCGCAAAAAAGGCTGGAAGAGATCGCTTCTTTTTATGACTACCTCGAGATACAGCCCACCGGCAACAACGAGTTTTTGGTGCGCGAGGGCACGCTTAAAAGCAGCGACGAAATAAAGGAATACAACAAACAAATAGTCCGGCTGGGGGAAAAGCTTGCAATCCCTGTGGCCGCCACGTGCGACGTGCATTTCCTTGACCCGCACGGCGAGTATTTCCGCCGCGTCATCATGAAGGTGCAGGGCTACGCCGATGTGACGCAAGCGCCGCTTTATTTGCGCACGACGGAAGAAATGCTGCACGAGTTTTCGTACCTTGGCAAGGAAAAGGCGTATGAGGTTGTGGTGCGAAACACGAACGCGATCGCGGATATGGCCGAAGATATCCCGCTGTTTCAGGACGACACGGCAATGCCTGTTTTGGAAAACGCCGCGGAGCATATCACGCGGCTGGCTTACCAAACCGCTAAAGAGCAATACGGCGACCCGCTGCCCGAAATAGTGGCGGCGCGGCTTAAGCGCGAACTTGATTCCATTGTAGGGCATGGTTTTTCCGTGCTGTATTACAGCGCGCACCTGCTGGTGAAAAAATCGCTGGAAGACGGCTACCTTGTCGGCTCGCGCGGTTCGGTTGGATCCAGCCTTGCTGCGACGATGACGGGTATTACCGAGGTAAACCCCTTACCACCGCACTATATCTGCCCGGATTGCCAGCATTCCGATTTTGATGTGGATAAGGAAGCGTATGCCTGCGGGGCGGACCTGCCGGATGTTTCCTGCCCAAAATGCGGGGCGCGGTACAAAAAGGACGGCTTCGACATACCGTTTGAGGTGTTCCTCGGCATCAACGCGGACAAGGTGCCGGATATAGACTTAAACTTCTCGGGCGAATACCAGGGGCAGGCGCATAAATACACCGAAGAGCTTTTCGGCAAGGGCCATGTGTTCCGCGCCGGCACCATCAGCGCGATACAGGACAGGATCGCCTACGGATACGTGAAGAAGTATATGGAGGAGACCCAGACGCATGTGAACGAAGCCGAGATGAACCGACTGGTGCAGGGGATCTCCGGCGTGAAGAAAACGACGGGGCAGCATCCGGGCGGTATGGTTATTGTGCCGCATGACAGGGAGGTGTATGAGTTTACGCCCGTGCAGCGCCCGGCCGATAAAGAAGACGCCGAGTTTATCACTACGCATTTCGACTTCAACTCCATGCACGATATTCTGATTAAGCTGGATATACTGGGGCATGACGTGCCTACGGTCATACGCCACCTGCAAGACTTAACTGGCATAGACCCGCTCACTATCCCGCTGGACGACAGGGAGACCATGCGGCTGTATTCCACGATAGAGCCACTAAAAATAAAGCCCGAACAGCTTTTCGGGATCAAGACGGGCACGCTGGGGGTGCCGGAATTCGGCACAAAATTTGTCCGCCAGATGCTGATCGACACGCTGCCGGAAACGATGGGGGAGATTGTGCGCATAAGCGGGCTTTCCCACGGCACGGACGTATGGCTGGGGAACGCGCAGGAATTGATCAAAGCGGGCACATGCACGCTCAAGGAAGCGATCTGTACGCGCGACGACATTATGAATTACCTTGTGGATAAAGGCGTGGAAAAGCGCATGGCGTTCTTTATCATGGAGGATGTGCGCAAAGGCAAGGCGGCTAAAAAAGGGTTTACGGAGGAACAGGCGCAGGCGCTGGAGGACGCGAAGATTCCCGGCTGGTTTGTGAACTCGTGTAAAAAAATAAAGTATATGTTCCCCAAAGCGCACGCGGTCGCCTATGTGATCATGGCGTATCGCATCGCGTATTGCAAGGTGCACTTTATGGAGGCGTTTTACGCGTCGTATTTTACGGTGCGTTCGGGCGAGTTTGACGCTTCTTTTGTGAAAGGCGGGCTGGAGGATATCCGCAAAAACTGGCACATGATAGAAAACAAGGGAAACGCCGCCACCGCAGCTGAAAAGAATATGGCGACGATGCTGGAGGTAGCGGGCGAGATGTATCTGCGCGGGCTGCATTTTTTGCCGGTAGACCTTGCGAAATCGGACGCGGTGAAATTCACAATAGAGCCGGGCGGGCTGCGGATGCCCTTCCTTTCGGTGCCGGGGTTGGGGGAAAACGCGGCGATGGCGGTCGCCAAAGAGCGGCAGGGGTCGCCCTTCCTTTCGGTGGAAGACCTGAAAAAGAGGACAAAGCTTTCTGCCGCCGTGGTGGGGGAGATGGACAGCATGGGCACACTGGTGGGCCTTTCCAAAACGAACCAGTTGAGTTTGTTTGATGTGTAGCCACTCTTTCAATTGACTATTCACCGACCGGAATATATAATAGGTGGGTGAGTCTTGCAGCAATGTTATGTATTGGTTTATAAAGCAGAGATAAAGGGAGGACAGGCACGTATGAAGACGAGGAGGCGCAGCGTAACAATATTCATAGTAATATTGGCGCTTATCGCGTTGCTCGGATACTTTGTAATCTTTGGGTTTAACGTTGGCATATATGACGTAAGGCCGCTTTCGGGTATCCAGCAGGGCCTTGATATTACAGGCGGCGTATATACGGTGTATCAGGCGGCGGATACGACGACGGCAGAATTTGACGTGGAGATGAACAACACAATATCCGTGCTCCGGAATCGCCTCGATTCAAAGGGGTTTACCGAAGCGACGATCACCCGGCAGGGGTATGACAGGATCCGTGTGGAGATCCCCATAAACAGCACGAGCACGATACAGGATCCGTCTGAAATATCAAAGTATATCGGTTCGCCCGCAAAGCTTGAATTTACAGACCCGAATGGCGCACTCATCATGGAGGGAAATGATATCGAGCGGGCGGTCGCCGATACGGATGAGACTGGCCAGTGGGGCGTATCGTTCCAATTGACGCCTGAAGGGACGGCGAAATTCGCGCAAGCGACCACGGAATTTGTGGATCAGCCCATCAGCATTAAGCTGGATGATACGGTCATATCGGCGCCCACCGTGAACGAGGCGATATTGGGCGGGCAGGGCTTCATTTCCGGAAGCTTTACGCAGGCTTCCGCGCAAAACCTCGCGCTGCAAATACAGAGCGGCGCGCTGCCCATCGAGCTGCATGAAATAGAAGTGCGTTCTATCAGCGCCACGCTGGGGGAAGACGCGCTGCAAAACAGTATTTTTGCCGGTATGGTGGGGCTTTGCATATTGTTCGCGTTTGTGCTCATTTACTACCGGCTGCCCGGTGTGGCGGCCTGCCTGGGGCTGATCGTTTATACGTTCTGCGTGCTGCTGCTTTTGGGAAGCGTGCCCGGGGTGCAGCTTACGCTGCCGGGTATCGCGGGCATTGTGCTCGGCATCGGCATGGCGGTGGATGCCAACGTCATCATATTCGAGCGTTTTCGCGAGGAGTACCGGCTGGGCAAGACGCTGCGCACGTCGTTTAAGGCGGGCTCACAAAAGGCGTTTATTACGATATTGGATTCGAATGTTACCACGCTGATCTGCGCAATCGTGCTTTCGCTTTTCGGCACGGGGCAGATCAAGAGCTTTGCCTATACGCTGATCATCAGCATCATCGTGTCCATGTTCTCGGCAGTCGTCGTATCAAACGGCATTATGCGGTTGTTTATCAATATCAACCCCAAAAACCAGAATGTATTCCTGCCACGGGCAAAAGAGATCCGCGCGGCGGCCTTGCAGAATCAGGATAACGGAGGTGAGACTGTATAATGTTTACCGGTAAATTTAAAATTACAGCCAGCATCTCCATTATTATCATAGTCGTCGGCGTTATATTCGCGGCGGTTTCGGGCGGCCTGAACCTCGGTATCGATTTTACGGGGGGCAGCATTACGACCATCGATATCAAGGAGCAATATGATACGGAAGTGGTGCGCGCCGTGCTGGAGCAATATGACGCGGCCGATTCCCCCATTGTGAAAGCGGGGGACGACAACACCGAAGCCATCATACGCATGAAAGACCTCGGAAACGCGGAAGAGTTGCAAGCGACGGTTTCGGATAACATCGTGGCGGGCATACGGGAAACGTACCCGAACGCCGAGCTTGTGAGTATAGACAGCGTGGGGGGAACCACAAGCGCCGACCTTGTGCGCAACGCGATACTTGCCGTTGTGGTGGCCTGCGCGCTGATGTTGGTGTATATCTGGATCCGTTTTGAGCTTTTCACCGGTGTGGCGGCGGTTATCGCGCTCGCGCACGACGTATTGATCATGATCGCGGTCGTGGCAATCACGCAAATGCAGATCAACAGCGGGTTTATCGCGGCGTGCCTCACCATCGTGGGGTATTCCATCAACAATACGATCGTTATCTTTGACAGGATAAGGGACAACCAAAACGTGCTGCGGTCGCAAAGCTTCACAAGGAACGGGATCGCGGACAGAAGCATAAAGGAAACGCTGACGAGGACGATCAACACCACAGTGACAACGCTGATTATGATCGTGTGCCTGTACGTTTTCGGCGTGGATTCCATAAAGGAATTTTCGCTGCCCATCATCATAGGGCTTTTGGCGGGCACCTATTCCTCCCTGTTCCTTTCCGCGCCGCTTTGGGCGGTGCTTGCCGATAAGGCCGCAGGCAGGAAGAGCGGCAAAGCGGGCAAAAAGAAGGGCGGCAGCAAAGGCAACAAGGGTAATAAAAGCAAGAAGAAATAGCGGTGTAGGAACGATTGAAAAGGCCTTCTCAGTGAATACCTGTGGAGGGCCTTTTTTGGACGCGGCGGTATGAAGTATATCTTAAAACCAAAATGCGAAACAGAGCAAAAAGATTGTGTGGACCGGCTTTCGGGTGAGCTGCATGTGAGCCGGATATTCGCGCGGGTATTGTGCGCGCGCGGGCTTGCAACTGAGAAGGAAGCGGAAGCATTCCTGCATCCGGATAAAAACCAGCTCAACGACCCATTTTTGTTTTCGGATATGGCGGATAGCGTGAGCATGATAAAGAACATGGTCTCGCGCAAAAAAAAGATATGCGTATATGGCGATTACGATGTGGACGGCGTTTGCGGCTGTGCTATCCTGGTCAAGGCGCTGCGTTCTATGGGCGCGGACGCGGACTGTGTGTTGCCGAGCAGGCTTCAGCACGGGTACGGCCTTTCGCTTGCGGCGGTGGAGCAAATGGCCGGGTTTTCGCTGCTTATCACGGTGGATTGCGGCATCACCAATGTGGAAGAGATTAAAGCGGCGCGGGAGATGGGCATAAAAACCATCGTGACCGACCACCACGAGTGCGGGCCGGTTTTGCCCGCGGCCGATTATATCCTGAACCCCAAACGGCCGGACGAAACATACCCGTACCGCGACTTGTGCGGCGCGGCGGTCGCCTACAAGCTCGCGCAGGCGCTGCTTGGCAAAGAAGCCGAGCAATATATCGACCTTGCGGCGGTGGCGACCGTGGCGGATATTGTGCCGCTGCTTTCGGAAAACCGCGCGCTCGTGAAGCTGGGGCTGGAAAAGCTGAACAGCGCCCCCAACAAAGGGATAAAGGCGTTGTTTTTAGCGTCGGGCATAAAAGGGGATACGATCGATTCGCAGACGGTCGCTTATTCGCTGGCGCCGCGGATCAACGCGGCAGGCAGGATCGCTTCGGCACAGACCGCCTTTTCCCTGCTGATGGAAGAGGACGAGGGCAAGCGCAAGCAGTTTGCGGAAGAGCTGTGCGCGCTCAACGCCCAAAGGCAGGAGAAGCAGGAGCGTATCGTGCGCGAGGCGATGGAGATGGAAGCAAAGTCGCCGGCGGAAAAGCTGATTTTTCATTACAGGGAAGACTGGGATGTGGGCATTGTGGGGCTTGCGGCCTCTAAGCTGGCGGAGAAATATGGGAAACCGGCGGTATTGTTTGGCAAGTCCGGGGAGAGTTACACGGGGTCGGCGCGCAGTATAGACGGGGTGAATATCTATGAAGTTTTGAAGCGGCAGGCCGCGCTGTATGAAAAATTCGGGGGGCATGCGGGCGCGGCGGGGCTGACGCTTGCTGAAGAAAACCTGGACGAGCTGAAAACACGGCTGCGCCGCTACATGGACGAGCGGTATGACGCGGCTTGTTTCCGGCCGGTGAAATATTACGATATCGTGCTTGCCGCGCGCGAGGTCACGCGGGAACTGGTGGGCGAATTTGACCTGCTGCGCCCGTTCGGGCATAAAAACGGGCAGGTGGAGGTGCTGGTCAAAAACGCGGAGATCACCGATATACGCGCGATCGGGGATGACAGGCATTCCCGTTTTAAAGTGAGTGGCAAACTGAACGCGGTGTATTTCGGGGCGCAGTCGCAAAACATTCCCCGAAAAGCCGATGTGGTCGGTATCGTGCAAAGGAACGCTTATGACGACCTGCCGCAAATGGTCGTGAGCGCCCTTTCCGCCGAACCGACGCTGCTTGAACGGTATGAAACCGCCTGCGCGTATGTGCGGGCGAGCGCCGCGCCCACGGGCAAGCACAAGTATTTTATGGACAGGGAAGCGCTGCTTTATGTTTATACTGTTGTAAAAGCGGTAAGCGAAAACGGGACCAGGTTTGATACGGTGGCGGCGCTGCTGGAATTCCTGCGGCGGCACATCAAAAACTTTACGCCGGAGAAGGCGGCCTACGCGCTTTGCCTTTTGGAAGAGCTTGATTTGCTAGAAATAGAAATTGATGATAAAATAAGTATTACTGTTTACGCAGGCAAACGTGAACTGACGGAAAGTGAAATCTACAATAAATTTTGCCCGGGGGGTTTGGAAGATGGATTTGAAAGCGAAGATCAGGAACATTAAAGATTTTCCGGAGAAGGGGATCATGTTTCGTGATATCACGACGCTGATTGGCGACGGGGAAGCGTACCGTTATGTGATCGATCAGTTTGTGGAGAAAATAAAAGACCTAGAGGTGGACGTTATCCTCGTGCTGGACGCGCGCGGTTTCCTGGTGGGCTCGCCCGTGGCGTACTGTATGGGGAAGGGCGTGGTGCCCATCCGCAAGGCGGGCAAGCTGCCGGCGGATACCTACAAGGTGGAGTTTGACCTTGAATATGGCAGCGATAAATTTGAAATGCACAAGGACGCGATAAAGCCCGGCCAAAAGGTCGCCGTGCTGGACGACCTGCTTGCGACGGGCGGCACGGCAAACGCCGCCACAAAGCTTGTGGAGATGGCGGGCGGGCAGGTGGTGGCGCTGGGGTTTGTGATAGAGCTGAAAGGCCTCGGCGGCAGGTCGCTTTTGCCCGGCTACAATGTGTTTTCTCTGGTAGAGTATTGATATTCCGGGAAGGGTGTGCGGAGCTTGACCGATAGCTACAGGGATTTTATACGGCGTCATAAACTGGAATATGACCCCGAGGTGGATAAGGCGTTTGAAATGGGCGAGAAGGCGCACGGCAGCCAGCTCCGCCATTCGGGCGAGCCTTATTTTACCCATCCCCTTGCCGTGTCGGATATCATCGCGGACCTGGGGCTGGACAGCACGACGATCATCGCGGGCATATTGCATGACGTGGTAGAGGATACCGAGCTTTCGATCGACGAGATCGAAAAAGAGTTTAACCCGGAGATCGCGAAACTTGTGGACGGCGTTACAAAACTCAAGAACTATGAATTCCAGTCGAAGGAAGAGCAGCAGTCCGAATCATTGCGCAAAATGTTTCTGGCGATGGCGAGCGATATCCGCGTCGTTATCATTAAGCTGGCGGACAGGCTGCACAATATGCGCACGCTAAAATACCAATCGGAGAATAAGCAGATAGAAAAAGCAAAGGAAACACTGGAAATTTACGCGCCGCTGGCGCACAGGCTGGGTATAAGCACTATAAAATGGGAACTTGAGGACCTTTCTTTAAAATTTCTGCATCCGGACGACTACTTTGAGATTGCCAACCAGATCGCCGCGACAAGGCACGAGCGGGAGGGCCAGCTTGCCGCCGTGGTGAACCTGCTGGAAGAAAAGCTCGCTGAAATGCGCATCAAAGCGGATATCGAGGGGCGGCCCAAGCATATCTACAGTATTTACAAAAAAATGCGGGAAAAGGGCAAGGCGTTTGAAGAGGTCTACGACCTCATTGCCATACGCATTATCGTTTCGAGCATAAAGGACTGCTACGGCGTGCTGGGGCTGGTGCATACGCTGTGGAAGCCGATCCCGCTGCGGTTTAAGGATTATGTGGCGGTGCCCAAGCAAAACATGTACCAATCGCTGCACACAACGCTTTTAGGGGAGGGCGGCAGGCCGTTTGAGGTGCAGATACGCACGTATGAGATGCACCGCACGGCGGAGTACGGCATCGCCGCGCACTGGAAATATAAAGAGGGCAAGGACGGCGACGGGGATATGTCTTCCAAGCTGGCGTGGCTGCGCGAGCTGATGGAGTGGCAGAACGACCTGAAAGACTCCAAAGAGTTCATGGAAACGCTGAAGATCGACATCTTTTCCGACCATGTGCTTGTGTTCACGCCCAAGGGCGATGTGAAGGACTTTGCGGCCGGCGCGACGCCGCTCGATTTTGCGTACAGCGTACACAGCGATGTGGGCAACCAGTGCGTGGGCGCGCGCATCAACGGCAAGCTGGTGCCGCTCGATTATGAATTGCAGACGGGCGATATCGTGGAGATCATCGTATCTAAGGGGTCGCCTGGCCCCAGCCGCGATTGGCTGAAATTCACAAAAACGACGCAGGGGCGGAGCAAGATACGCCAGTGGTTTAAAAAAGAGCTGAAAGAAGAAAATATAAACAAGGGAAGGGAAGCGTTTGAAAAAGAAGCGAAACGGCAGGGATACAAACCGCGTGAGCTGCTAAAGCCGGAATGGCTGGCGGCGCTTTTCAAACGCTTCACATTGAAATCACAGGAGGATATGTTCGCGGCGATCGGTTATGGCGCGCTCACCGTGAACCAAGTGCTCACGAAGCTGATAGAGCAGTACCGCATTGAAAACCAGATAGAAACGGAAGAGCCGCGCCGGGGCATTGCGCAGGCGGGCAAGGGTTCGGATGGCGATATCACGGTGAAAGGCTCGAAGGATATGGTCGTCCGCTTTGCCAAATGCTGCAACCCTGTGCCCGGCGACGAGATCGTGGGGTATATCACACGGGGCAGGGGCGTTTGCGTGCACACCAAAGACTGCAAGAATTTAAAGGATATTGGTTTTGAGCAGGAACGGCTGATCGATGTGGCGTGGACAGAGGAAGGCACGTCGAAGTATAACGTGGAGGTGCAGGTCGTCGCGGAGGACCGCGCGGGGCTGATCGCCGATGTGACGCAGGCGTTGTATCAATCGGGCAGGGATATCACGTATATCAACGCGAGCGCCGCCAAAAACGGCGTGGCGAATATCGCGCTCCGGTCCAACATCTCTTCGGTGGACGACATGAAAGAAATGATAGGGAGACTGAAATCACTGAAAGGCGTGACGGACGTCTTTCGGGTGAATTACTGAGGAGAAGCGGTATGCGGGCGGTGGTGCAGCGGGTGAAACACGCGGGTGTATGCGTGGATGGGGAGACGGTCGCGCAGATAGGGCCGGGGCTTTTGGTGCTTTTGGGCATTGCGGAAGGCGACGGCAGGGCGGATATGGAGTATATCGCGGATAAATGCGTGAACCTCCGCGTTTTTGAAGATGGGCAAGGGGTGATGAACCTTTCGCTCAAAGAGGCTGCGGGCGAGCTGCTTTTGGTTTCGCAGTTCACGCTGTATGGCGACGCGCGCCGCGGGCGCAGGCCCAGCTACATAAAAGCGGCGCGGCCGGGCGAGGCAAGCGTTCTTTTCGAGGAATGCGCCGCTGTTTTTAAGGAGAGGTACGGGCGGCTTAAAACGGGCAAGTTCCAAGCTATGATGGATGTTTCGCTTGTGAACGACGGCCCGGTGACGATACTGCTGGACAGTAAAAAGGAGTTTTGATATGAAAGTGATTCCGATCGTGACGGGCATGATAGCTGAAAATACGTATATTGTGTTTCAGGACGCGGGGCGCGAGGCGATTTTGATCGACCCGGGCGACGACGCGCAGAATATTATTGAGGCGCTTGCGGAAAACAAGCTTACCCCCACGCATATATTGCTGACGCACGGGCACTTCGACCATGTGGGTGCGGTAGAGGCTATCCGGGAAAAATATGGCGCGAAGGTGCTGATTCATAAGGCGGACGCCGAATTGCTCGCAAGGCCGAACGCCGGGTTGTTTCAGCGGGCGGGCGGAGGCGCGGCTGCCGATGAATTGCTCGAAGGGGGCGAGACGCTGCAAATGGCGGGGCTTACCGTTGGGGTGCTGCACACGCCCGGGCATACCGGCGGCTGTGTTTGCTACAGGATAGGCGACGTGCTGTTTTCGGGTGATACGCTTTTTATGCAGAGTATAGGGCGGACGGATTTTTCCGAGAGCGACCCGCAGGCCATGCGCGACTCGTTGGAAAAACTCGCGAAGCTGGAACAGGATTATACTGTGATGCCGGGGCATGGGGCGGCGACGTCGCTTGCGGAAGAGAAGAAGTATAACCCGTATTTGAGCATGTGAGTTGAGGGTTTATGTTTGGGTTATTCACACAGACGCCGCAATTTTTCTCTGACCTTGCCGATGAGGTCAGGCTTTTTGAGGAAGTGAAGCGGATAGAGAAGCTGGAGCGCGAGGACACCCCGGGTGAAAAAGTGCTGCGGCACTTTTTCTTGCGTTGCGGCGCGGAATGGCAGTCGCGCGCGGTGTATTTGGCCGACGGGGCGGTGCGGGCGGAAATTGAAATGCGCGCCGCCGTTCCGGATACGGGCGATGGGATATTGATCAAAAAAATGCAGAAGCGGCTGGTCAAGCAAACGGTCTATGGCGTGTTAAAAGCCGCCACCGGCAAGGAGCTGCCCTGGGGGTCGCTCACCGGTATACGCCCGACAAAGCTCTTCCGGGAACTGCAAAAAGACATCGGAACAGAGGCCGCAAGGGAGCTGTTCCTGCGCGGGTTTGACGTATCGGATGTAAAAACGGACCTTGCGCAGCGCATCGCGGAAAACCAGCGCCCGTTCCTTGAAGATGTGCGGGAGGGCGACATTGACGTCTATGTGGGTATCCCTTTTTGCACGTCGCGCTGCAAGTATTGCTCGTTTGTCTCGCGGGATATGGAGCGGTCGGGTGATAGAAAAGAAGCGTACCTCGCGCGGCTTACACATGAGATTATGGCGGCGGAAGAGCTTATAGCCGGGCGGCGGGTGCGCGCGCTTTATGTAGGCGGGGGCACGCCCACCGCACTTTCGGAAAAAGAATTGGATGCATTGCTTACCATGCTGCACCGTGTTTTCGGTACGCCAGCCGAATACACTGTGGAAGCGGGAAGGCCGGATACAGTCACCAAAGAAAAACTGGAGATAATACGGGCGCATGGGGCGGGGCGCGTGAGCATAAACCCGCAGACATTGAAGCGGCAAACGCTCGATTTGATCGGCAGGAAACACAGTGTGCGGGATTTTTACGACGCGTTCGCGCTGGCGCGGCGGGCCGGGTTTTCTTCCGTCAATACGGATATTATTCTGGGACTGCCCGGCGAGGGGTTGGACGACGTGGAGCGCACGGTTTCGGGCATTATCGGCCTTGCGCCGGAAAATATCACGGCGCACACGCTGGCCATCAAAAACTCTTCGGAATTTGCGCTGGAGCAAACCCGCGCCCAAAACGCTGCGCTCACAGGCCGGATGGTGGACGCCGCGGATGAAATGCTGCTGCGGGCGGGCTACGAGCCGTATTACCTGTACCGGCAAAAGTACATGAGCGGGAACCTGGAAAACGCCGGGTTTGCCAAAGGGGGCGCGCTGTGCAGGTACAATATCGACCATATGGAGGAAACGGTGAGCATACTGGCGTTTGGGGCGGGCGCGATCTCCAAGCGGTTGTTTGGCGGCGGGGCGCGTATCGAGCGGGCGGCGAATGTGAAGGATATCAAGCAGTATATTGAGAGGACGGATGAGATGGTGGGGAGGAAGAAGAAGTTGTTTGGCGAGGTGTGATATTTATGTTATGGAAATCAGTTATAGTAAGGACAAGAGGGTAACATTTTTGGAAGGATTATGAGGGGTCTAACGGATACCTTAGAGTAGAGTAACTTAACCTGGATAAGGGTTTAATGCAGGGCACGTGTCTTTTTGGTTTTTTTGGGTGGCAGTGCAACAGAGTTTGTCTATGCCCCGGTTAGGCGTGGCCGCCCAAATATGAACCCGTATTTTATTGTGAAAATATCTTTTGTTTACTTTTGGGTATTCCTTTTCCGTCAAGGTGCCTGCGGCGCATTATATGCCTCCGGCGGTTTAGAACCTACGGTTCTAAAAACTCCCTCAAAGGCAAAGGCACGAACAATTGTGAAATGCCATGCCTTACAATCCTATAAAATTATCTCATTAATTCCGTATTCTGGTCTGCATTGCTGAACAACAAGTCTTCCCGGATTACTAAGGTCGCCGACCTTAGCCGGCTTCAAGGGGAATGCGGAACGACCGCGCCCCGATGGGCGATGCAGGGAGTGCAGCATTCGCTGAGCGCGAGGTGAGCAAGCCGTTGCCCCTTGCGGCGCGGCGAGCCCGAAGTGAAGCGGGAATAAGGGGGATTGTCAAGGGGGGCGAAGGGTGGAAATTCCGAATCTTCCTGCCCCCCTTGACGCCCAGCGGCAGCGTCATAACTATCCTCGGTGGAAAATGTTGTCGTTTTAACATCAGTGCAGGGGCGAGTTCAAGTTCTGCTTTCCTAGGAACTGGGGATACGAACCCTCTTTAACCAGCGGTTATCTAACGCTGCCGCTGCCAAAGTCCATGCAAAACCACGCACGGATGGGCCACGCCTCAACCCGTAATTTTCCTTGACAACAGCGCGCTTCTATGCTATCCTACCAACGTATCATGTGAGAAAAGGCGGAGAGTGCCTTTTTTTAGATTGCCTGAAAACCGGAGGATGAATGAAATGCGTACAAAGATCACGCTTGCTTGCACAGAATGTAAACAAAGGAATTATGACACAATGAAGAACAAAAAGAACAACCCGGACAGGGTGGAGCTTTCGAAATACTGCAAATTCTGCAAAAAGCATACGGCGCACAGGGAAACGAAATAAGTAAAAGGTGGAAGTATCATGGCTAAGACCAAATTACTGGGCAAAGATAAAGAGCGGCAGCTTGCCGAGCAAAAAAAGATTGCCAAGCAGAAAAATAAAAAACAGCGGCGCAGCCCGGCGCGGTTCTTTAAGGATGTGTGGGGCGAGGTAAAGAAAGTGACCTGGCCTACGCGGAAAGAACTGTTTAAGACGACGCTTATGGTGATCGTATTCATCGCTGTCTTTACGGCGGTCGTCTACGCGATGGATTCGGGGCTGGGCGCGTTGTTCTTTAATTTCCTGCAAAGTTAGGATGAGAATATAAAATGGATAAAGAACTGAAAGAGAATAGCCTCCCGGAAGGCGAGGACGCCGTTTCCATAGACAACCTGGAAGAGCCGGAGGAAAAAGAAGGCGAAAAAGCCGACGCTTCCGTTGTGGACAAGCAGACGTTTATCAAGCAGGAAAAGACGGACAAGCCGTATTGGTATGTTGTCTACACATATTCCGGCTATGAAAACAAGGTGATGGATAACCTCTTAAAGACGATCGAGAACCACAATTTGCAGGATACGATCATCGGCGTCAAGGTGCCGATGGAAGAATCGGTGGAGATCAAAAACGGAAAAAAACGGCACGTGACCCGTAAAATGTTTCCGGGTTATGTGATGGTGAAGATGTTTCTTACGGATGAATCATGGTACGTCGTAAGAAACACGCGCGGCGTGACGGGTTTTGTGGGCCCCTCGAGCAAACCCATCCCGCTTTCGGACGCCGAAGTGCGGTCGATGGGGATTGAGGATGTACGCATCAACCTCGACGTAGAGGTGGGCAACAACGTCATTGTGACGTCCGGCCCGCTGGAAAGCTTTATCGGTTTGGTTGAGGAAGTAAACGCGGAGCGGCAGAAGGTACGCGTGCTCGTATCCATGTTTGGCCGCGATACGTCCGTTGAGCTTGACTTTGTGCAGGTAAAGCGGATATAGGCTAGAATAATAAGGCTTTACAGCCGGTAGTAGTTTCCGAGTGGCAGGCAGCTTGCTGCCGTTATTGACCACATCATATAAGAAAGCAGGAAGAGAAAAATGGCAAAGAAGATCGTAGGGTATATCAAGCTCCAGATACCCGCAGGAAAAGCGACGCCCGCGCCGCCGGTCGGCCCGGCGTTAGGCCAGCACGGCGTCAACATCATGGACTTTTGTAAGGCGTTCAACGAGAAGACAACGCAGCAGGTGGGCCTTATCATCCCGGTGGTGATCACCGTGTACGCCGACCGTTCGTTTACGTTTATCACAAAGACGCCCCCGGCGGCGGTGCTTATCAAAAAAGCGCTGAACATGGAAAAGGCATCCGGCGAGCCCAATAAGACAAAGGTTGGCAAGATTACCCGCGCGCAGCTCGAGGAGATCGCGAACACAAAAATGCCCGACTTAAACGCGGCAAGCTTGGACGCGGCAGTCAGTATGATCGCCGGAACAGCGCGCAGCATGGGCGTAGAAGTGGAGGGCTAACGATATGAAACGAGGTAAAAAATATCAGGACAGCGTGAAGTCCTATGACAGGCAGAACTTGTTTGACCCCACGGAAGCGGTGGAAGTTTGCCTTAACACGGCAAAAGCGAACTTCGATGAGACGATTGAGCTTTCGGTGAAACTGGGCGTTGACCCCCGCCATGCCGACCAGCAGGTGAGGGGGGCGGTGGTGCTGCCGCACGGCACGGGTAAAACGGTACGCATGCTCGTTATTGCCAAGGGCGAGAAAGAAAAAGAAGCGCAGGACGCGGGCGCCGATTTTGTGGGCGCGGAAGACATGATCGAAAAGATCCAGAAGGAAAACTGGTTCGATTTCGATGTGATTGTGGCAACGCCCGATATGATGGGTCTTGTAGGCCGCCTGGGTAAGGTGCTTGGTCCCAAAGGTCTGATGCCTAACCCCAAGTCCGGCACGGTGACGATGGAAGTCGCAAAGGCAATTGCCGATATCAAGGCCGGTAAAGTGGAGTACAGGCTGGATAAAACGGCTATCATCCACGTTCCCATCGGCAAAAAAAGTTTTGACAAGGAAAAGCTGAACGACAACCTCGGCGCCATCATGGAGGCGATTATCAAGGCGAAGCCTTCCGCCGCGAAGGGCACATACCTTAGAAGCGTCGTCATCGCGTCTACAATGGGCCCAGGCGTGAAGATCAACCCCGCGCGGTTTGCGTAACTGTGCCGGGAGGGGCGGGTAAAAAAACAGCGTTCCGGAAGATAGTTTAGTTTGGAAAAAATACAGGCGCAAGATGAGGGAATTGTCTTGCGTTTGTTTTTTTGTGTTTGTTATACTATTCTCAACTAAAACGTTTACGTTTTTAGGGTGGTATAAGAACTTAGGCAGATGGAATTTGAACTCGCTCCTTGTACTGTTGTTGAAACGGAAATATTTTCACCGTGGATAGTTGTGACGCTGCCGCTGGGCGTTAAGGGGGGCAGGGGGATTCGGAATTTCCACCCTTGCGGAGACCGGTTTCCCTCTCCGATTCCGTCATTGCGGGCTTGCCCCGCAATCTTTTAAGCTGGCTGAATTTAAACATGGATTGCGGGTCAAGCCCGCAATGACGTGGCCACACAGTATAAGCACTATGCGTGCCTTTGAGGGAGTTTTTAGAACCGTAGGTTCTAAACCGCCGGAGGCATATAATGCGCCGCAGGCTCCTTGACCACAGAGGAATACCCGCGTCAGCGCGCTATACAGGAATACTTGAAAATTCATGGAAAATTCTGCATTATGAACGAAGCAGGGATAAGTCGTCGGCGATTAGATATTCCTCACAAAAAGCTATTGCAAAAGTCTGTCTTGACCGCACGCGCACCCTGGTATACAATTATGTATACAAATAAAAATACGGGCTGTATATTGAGGCGTCTACGCGGGCGCGGCCCTATTCCAAACGGAGGATTTATCCAAATGAACGAACCCATCAAGAAGTATATGAAGGTAGGTATCATCCATTTTATGGCGTTCCCCGAATGTATCAAGGGGGAGGGGCCGATTCTGGATACGCTCAAAATCATCGCCAACGACAATTATTTCGACGCGGTGGAAATGACATGGATTAAAGATCCCGAGACCCGCAGAGAGGCGGCGCGGATCATAGACGTATCCGGCATGGCGGTAGGGTATGGCGGGCAGCCGCGCCTGCTTACCACGGGTTACAATATAAACGACCTCGATGAAAGCAAGAGACTTACGGCGCTTGCCAGTTTAAAGGAAGGGATAGACGAGGCCTACGAGCTGGGTGCGAAGGGCTTTGCTTTCCTGGCCGGTAAATATGAGGAAAGTACAAAGGAAGAATCGTACGGGCAGCTTGTAAAATCCACGCGGGAATTATGTGCCTACGCCAAAAGCAAAGGCGACATGCGTGTGATGACTGAGGTGTTTGATTACGATATCGAAAAACGGTCGCTGATTGGCCCGGCGGCGCTCGCGAAACGCTTTGCCGAAGACATACTGGCCGATCATGAAAACTTTGGCCTTATGGTCGATTTGAGCCACATCCCACAGCTTCACGAGACGATAGAGGAGTCGCTGCGCCCGGTCAAAGAGTACATCACGCACGCGCACATAGGCACTTGTGTGCTGGGCGACCCCAAACGGGACGCTTACGGCGACCAGCACCCGCGCTTCAACTTCCCCCATTCCGTGAATCACGCGGAGGAATTGACCGCATACCTGCGCGCACTGATGGAGCTCGGTTATTTCGAAAAGTTTGACCGCCCGTTTGTCAGTTTTGAGGTGAAACCATTTGGGGAAGAAGACCCCGAGCTTGTGATCGCGAACGGAAAACGCGTGCTGGACGAAGCATGGGCAAAACTTTAAGTACGGAGGGGTAAAATGAAAATTGTTGTTTTGGATGGTTACACTGAAAATCCCGGCGATATCTCTTGGGCGCCGATTTCTTCCCAGGGGGAATTTACAGTTTACGACCGCACGTCCTATGACCCGGGAAATATTGACCTGACCATAGAGCGCGCGAAGGACGCGGACGTCGTCTTCACGAATAAAACGCATATCACAAGGGAAGTTTTGGATAAACTGCCCGCGCTGAAATACATCGGCGTGCTGGCGACGGGCTATAATGTTGTGGATGTGGACACCGCAAAGGAAAAGGGTATCCCGGTGAGCAATATCCCGTCATACGGCACGCAGGCGGTCGCCCAGTTTGCCGCCGCGTTGCTGCTCGAGCTGTGCCATCATGTGGGCGACCACAGCAATTGCGTGAAAACGGGCGATTGGCAGTCTAACCCGGATTTTTGTTTCTGGAACTACCCGCTGGTCGAGCTTTACGGCAAAACAGCAGGGTTGATCGGGTTTGGGCGCATCGGGCAGGCGTTTTCAAAAATCGCGCGGGCGCTCGGAATGAATGTTTTGGTGTACGATGTCGCGCAAAACGCGGATATGCCGGAAGGCGTCCGCTATACGGACCTTGACACACTGCTTGCCGAAAGCGACGTGATTTCGCTGCATTGCCCGCTCACGGCGGAAAACGGCGGCCTAATCAATAAGGCCAACATAGCGAAAATGAAAGACGGCGTGATGATCATCAATACGTCGCGCGGGCCGCTTGTAGATGAAGGCGACCTCGCGGAAGCGCTCAACGCGGGCAAGGTGGGCGGCGCGGCTGTGGACGTCGTCTCGTCTGAGCCGATCAGCGGCGATAACCCGCTGCTTTCCGCGAAGAACATATTGATCACGCCGCACATTGCGTGGGCGCCGAAGGAATCGCGCGTGCGCCTGATGGAGATCGCGGGGGAAAACCTTAAAACTTTCCTCGCGGGCAACCCGCAAAACATAGTGAACCCATAGAAGGGAACCGTATGAAGATACTGGTCGCGACCGATTCATTCAAAGGAACGCTAACCGCCGCGCGGGCTGCCGAGGTCATACGCGATGCGTTTTTGGAGGTATGCCCGGACTGTGCGGCGGACGTTGCGCCGGTGGCGGATGGCGGCGAGGGAACGGTAGACGCGCTGCTTGCCGCCATACGGGGCGAAAAGCGCTTCGTGCAAGCGACGGCCCCGCAGGGAAACCGCGTAGAATCATTTTATGGTGTGTTTG
>QMCD01002152.1_pt1 | contig 18689 bp, 20 predicted proteins | sample 1821841 | NCBI WGS metagenome assembly QMCD01 (sample SAMN01991225, study PRJNA193472) | Termite gut metagenome, whole genome shotgun sequencing project. | isolation source: worker | host: Macrotermes natalensis
CATATTATTGACATACCAATCAATATAAATTTGAAACATATTATATTTATCATCAAGCCATAATTCTTTTGTCCATTTACCTCCACGTACATATTCATTTATAACATCTTGATCGCCGCAATCTTTCTTTGAGGAAACAACTGATGGTATAAGGCTAACGAGACCTTTATAATCATTTAGATTTGGTTCAATAACTAAAAGTCCAGAATTTAATTCAATAAACCAGTGTTCATTTCCGGGAAATTTTGCACCCGCACTAACTGCCGACAAATGTTTTTTCTGAAATAATTCGTCTATATTTTCTAACACTAGCATATCAGAATCCAAGAATACGAGTTTTTCAAATTGTGTTAAACGAAAAATATGTAGTTTCTCAAAAGTATAAGACCAACGAGTTTCTTCTGAGTTAACATCATTTGGAATTTCAAAGTCTAACAATTTGTCTATCCTGAGTGTTTGTATATTATATGATTTCAGTGTTTTTTCAGTGTTTTCATTAATTCTTTGCGAAAGTAATACTATAAAGGGATATTGTGTTTTAGTTGCCATTAAGGACTTGTATAGTACGAGAACACCCTTTAAATAATCCTCTGTGCTTAATAATGTCAAATAAGCTTCTTTTGTTTCCATATTTTTATTTTTCATTAACTATTTTTCTATTTAATGTAAACAACGACTGTCCGCGCCTCACATAATTACCATTACACAATACCGCAGTTTGATAACCACAGTTTTCGACCAAATTCATAAGTTTTTGATTATAATCACCATACGGATAGGCAAAATGTAACACAGGCTTTCCGAGCCATTGCTCTAATAGTTGTTTCGATTTCAAAATTTCGTCTTTCTGTGTTCCTAAATCCATCTCCGTAAGATGCGGATGTGTCAAAGTATGAGAGCCTATTGTACAAAGCGGGTCTTTTGATAACTCCAATAATTGCTCTTTGTTGAGCATTGTGGGCTTTTCTTCGTACCAGTCTGCCGTAGCGGAATTTTCAATAAAACCTGTCGTTATATAAATGGTAAATGGACAATTATATTTTTTTAAAATCGGGTATGCCAACTCGTAATTATCGGCAAATCCGTCGTCGAAAGTAAAACAAACAAATTTTTTGCGAAAAGACTTTCCTTTTATCAGTTGTTCACATATCTGATCTAATGTTACGAAAAGATAGCCTTTTAACTTGTATTCCAAAATTGTTTTTTCTAATAATTCAGCAGAAATTTCCCATTGCGCAGTTTTTGACAAAGATTTGTAATTTTCTACCACACTATGTAACATCAGTATTTCGCCCCATTGTGGGTAAAACAACTTGTATATTTTTCGCTTTATTTTAAATAATAAGTTCATTTTAAGCAGTTAAGTAATAATCCTGCATTTTGCCTTATCGTTAATTCTGTCCAATCGCAGGACAAAAAGTATTTCCACGCCGATTTGAAATTTTTCTTTTGAAAATAACGATTTAAAATATAGTTTTTATAACCTGCCTTCAAATATCGTTGCAATTCCTTTTTCAGTATATCGGCATCTACATACCGGCTTTTATCATTTTCAGCACATAATTTCCCAACCCATTGCTTGCTTTGAACATATTCCTGCAAGGTTTTAAATTGTAATTTTATAAATGTTTGATGTATTTCCTGTTCTTTGGGCAAAACATTCGGGTAGATTTTTTTCAGTACTTCCAATTGCACTTTTCGTGTAACTATTGCCTGTTTTTCGGCATTAGCAGGTGAACAAATCTGTTCATTGTGTTGCCTGTATTTTGTTAACGGCTCGGGTATGTTATAGATTTGAGTTAAATCAATACAATCAATCCACATTTTATAATCATCTGCCAATCTATAATCCTTATTGTATTGTATTCTTGTCATTTCCAAAAACGACTTGCGAAAAACTACACTTGGATGGCTCATCATACAGAAAAAAAGAAATCCTACCTTTAATGGCTCGGTAGTAACAGGGAAAATTTTAATTCCGCTCCTATCGCCAAATAATTCAATAGAAGTTCCACAAATACCAACGCTATCGTCAGCCTCCATTATTTTAATTTGCTTTTCCAGTTTTGACGGCAACCAAATATCATCTTGGTCTATTCGAGCAATGTATTTAGTGTTACTCATTTCCATGCCTTTTTCGGGTGTGCCAACCGAACCCAAATTAGTTTCGTTCCGGACAAATTTTATGCGTGGGTCTGAAAATGATTTTATGACTTCCACACTTTTATCCGTAGAAACATCGTCAAGAATTAAAAAATCAAAATCTGAAAAAGTTTGCTTCAAAACACTATTGATAGTTTCTTGCAAATATTTTTCTCCATTATATACCGGTAATACAATTGTTACAAGTGGCTTTTTATTTTGTTCCATACTTTAATCTATATATCAAATAAAACAAATAAATCATTTTTTCTTTTCTGCAAACTTTTTTCCTAATATCCCTATTGGTTTCGGCAGAGAAATGATATTGTTTCTGATATTTTACCCATTGTTTTGCCCAAACGGAAGCATATTTCCATACAGTCAAATGTTTATGCTTTTCGCAGATATAATCCAATACCTCTATTCCTTCCAGTAAAGCCAATCCTTTCTTAACCGCGGCAGGCGTAACACTTTTATCGTGTCGCCTGAAATACGACAAATGCCGACTGATTTCCAACACATCGCCCTGTTCTGCCAACAGCACATAAAAGAGCCAGTCACCGCAGAGTTTCATTGTTTGGTATTGCATATTCACTATATTTTCATAACTGCTTTTACGAAAAACTGCCGTGCTTGCATTGTGAATGACATTGCTATAAATCAACTTTGTACGAATAAAATCAACGCCGTTATATGCTTTCGTATTTCCTGTAACTTGGGGTTGCCAATTCCATAATTCGCCATTTTCTTTTGTATATTTTGGAATGCAATAAGTCAAAGAAACAGCAGAATTGTTTTTTATTTCGCTCAATATCACTTCCAAAAAGTTCTTGTCGGCCCAGTCATCGCTTTCGGCAATCCAAATATACTCGCCTTTTGCGAGTTTTATTCCCTTATCCCACTGTTTAAAAGTAGAGCCTGAATTTTCTGTATTATAAACAATGTGATTTACTTTCACATTATTTCTGTATTGCTCAATTACTTCACGGCTATTATCGGTAGAACAGTCGTCCAAGATGAGCAGTTCAAAATCCTGATAAGTCTGATTTAAAATACTTTCAATCCGTTGTTTCAAATATTTGGCGTGATTGTAGTTGGGTACTATGACAGAAATTTGGGGCATATTTTTACAATAATTTTACAATTTCATCTAACCCATTTTTAAATTTTTCTTCATTAAAATGCTCTTCTGCCCATTTCTTCCCGTTCTCTCCAAATGTTTTTCGAACTTCGACATTTTGCAACTGCAAAATTTTATCTGCCAAATCTGCCGGATTTCCATATTCGTACAAATAGCCGTTAAAGCCATCGCGCACCAACTCTAAATTCCCTCCTCTATTTGATGCGACAATAGGTAATCCGACTTTCATTCCCTCGATACTTATACGTCCGAGTGCCTCACAACGAGAACAAACCAACAACATATCGGCTTCTGCATAATATTTTTCAGGCGTGGAAGAAAACGGAATAAAATAAAATTTATCTCGTACATCGTCAACTATCATTGCTTTGATATTTTGCATATATGACGAATTTATATCTTGACCACCCAAAATTGTAAGCGAAACATTTTTACCTTTTCTCAAGAGTTTCAAGGTCGCTTCTATAGCCTCGTGTTGTCCTTTATGCTCTGCCACTTGTCCTACAATCAATAACTTTAATTCTGTATCTTTTTTTTCCTCTTTTTGAACAAGCATTTGAATTGTTGCCGGTTGATAAAGTAATTTCATTTTTTTGTCTTTCAGCATTTTTTTGTAAACGTTTGCTACAAAAACAGAATTAACAATAACTATATCCGACAAACAAGAAATCATTTTCAAGGAAAATGATTTTCCAAAAATATATTTTTGGTCAAAATCTTCTTCAACCAATTCGTGTATAAACCAAATATGTTTCGTTCCCATCAATTTGGTTGCTATTCCGTATTCGGGAATAACACTTGTGTTTGTAATTACAATATCCGGTTTGATTTTTTTTATTAGTTTTACAGATTTCCATACAGCCGGAATGATAACCCGTAAATTATTCCATTTTTCTTTAAATGAGCATTTTCTATCGCCCATCCAAAACGGCAAAAATTGGTAATAAATTTCCTCCACCAAATCCTCGCACAAATCGGGTAATTTTCCACCTGTTATTTTAGGTAACACAACAGAAATCTCATAACCAGACGATTTTAATGCTTTTATCGTTTCGACAAAACACAACTCGGCTCCGCCTAATGAGTTGCTGTGGGAAATGAGGAGAACTTTTTTCGTATGCGGAGGAATTTCCATAATATTACATTCTCAGGTAACTTTTAATGTATTTTTTTGAGAAAGAAAAACCGAACCGAGAAATCAAATGCAATAACAACCATAAAAGTTCTTTTGGGGAGTTATGTAATTTTAGTATCTTAAACCATGCATCGTCAATGTCTTTAATCAGGTAGCTCTCTTTCCCGTGTTTTTTTAAATATCTAACTGCTCTACAGGCTACTTTAAACCTCGTTTTTAATGATTCTATTGTATCGAGCCCATGCAATGATTCGAAACGATAAGTTATGCAGTAAATCTCCGTCTCGGAAATTCTTTTGTTTTTTGCTGCCACTGCTGTTTTGACAGAAAATAAAACATCATTACCATACTGCACTTCTTGAAAGTAGATATGGTTTTTTTTTACCAGTTCCCGTTTCACAAACTTTGCCCAAGGCACATTTGTACCGATAGCCAAATCCCAGTTTTCGCTTTTTGTTATCTCATCCAGCAACTTGTTTAGTCCATGATGTCTATTACCTTCCGACAAACTTTGAGAATCAACACTTGTCGCTTTAAAATAAACAATATCGTTTACATCATCAAGGTATCTATTTAGTGTATCTTCGAAGCATGGGGTAAAAAAATCATCTGCATCAGCAAAAACAAGCCATTTACCTTTAGCATGTTCCAAACCGAGATTGCGGGCATAGCCTGCACCCTTTCGTCCATTTTCATTTTTACCGAAAACTACTTCGACATAAGGGTCATTCAATCCGGGGAAGTTTGCAAAATCAACTTTATCCGCATCGCTGTTGTCATCCACAACAATAATCTGTACATCCTCTCTACGGGGAATAGAATCCAAGCACCGTTGAAGAAGTTGGGGAATATTTTTATGAGGTATAATAATGCTGTAATTAATTATTTTTTGGGAAAATTTCAATCGTTCAATGTCATCTTCATTAAACTTTAGTATAGATTCAATATGTTGGTTTTCTTTTATCATTTTCTATCGGTGTATTGGGTTATAACAAAATGATTTTAGCACATTGATTTTAAGAATCTTAGACCTTCAGAACACATTAACAAATGTTGCTTACAGCCTTCGTAAACCGATGATAGATATTTGATATTCTATTCGTCTAAAAATGTTTATCGATACTTCTTTTTGAAAAAATCAAAAAGAACATAAAAACCTCAAGTCTTCGGGGCAGATGAAGGAGAGGTGAGTATTTTGTTCAATACTTTTTTCAAAAAATCTTTAGGATGAATTAATAAATTTAAATATCGGTTTTTTAAAAATGGTTGATAGTGTAACATTTCAAACGTTTCTATACAAAAAACAGATTTTTTAGATATTTTGAAAATATCTTGTGCCTGTTTATAATTACTTTCAATAAATAAGATACATTCACTTTGTTTAAAAAAATCTCCTTTATATTTTGCATGATTACCTAATCTAATGCGAGTTTCCTTATCTGGCAAATCCATAAGAATGAGGTTTTCATATTGTATATTGTGATTATTTAACCAAAGTTCTGTTTGTTTTCTGTATTTTTCTAATCTACACGAAATTAATGTGTGTATTTTTATTTTTGGTAAAAATAAGGGTTTTGCATTTAATATAAAGTTTATATATTTTTCTCCATCATCATTTTCTTCTTCTGTCGGGTCTACACACAAAACACCATCAATATCGACACAAGATTTGCTTAAATAACCATGATGCAAAATATTCCATTGAAAAACTCTTGGTGCTGGTAATACTTCAAAATAGACATCTACTAAATGTACATTTTGTGGAATAATATAAATTACTGTATATATGTATTCAAAATCATAATTTAATTTAGCTATCCTTTGTTTACTTTTGGTATTAGCATTACCTGAACAGAAAGAATCATCAACAACCAAAACTTTTTTTATTGTTTTTTTATCATATCCATTTAAACGTTCCCCTCCCGAAAATAATACTCCATTTTCAAATTCAGTTAAACTCACAAAAGGTACATTTCTATATAAAGCAATCAAATTTGCTGGAATAATTCCACTACGAGGTATTCCTACTACCAAATCTACATCGTAAGGAATTTTATCTATATTCCTTATAATAGTTTCGTTTAATTGTGATATATTTCTGTAATTCATTTTATTCCTTTTATTCCCAAATTTATCCAACCATGATCAACACCTCTAACTTCTTGCGAAGACATTGGTCTTACTTCAGAAAAACCAGATTGTATAAATAGATTTTGTAAATATTTTGGAGTATATATAGTCTTATGCCAATTATGATGACATACATTTGCAGTACCATCACCATAAGTAAATATTCTTCCATTAGCCCATGTAATTACGTCCTTTTCTTCATTAAATCTATACCAGCCATCTAAATGAATATTGTCAATTCCTTTGGTTTCATAATCATACACAGTAGTTACTATTTTTAATGCATCCGGCACCCATACTTCCAAAACTCCATGAGGCTTCAAAATACGATATAGTTCCATAAATATTTTTTTTTGTAAGAACCAAGGTACATGTTCCAACACATGGCTTGCATAAATAATATCAAATGAATTATCTTTAAATGGCAATGATTTTGTTATATCACAAATATAGTCAACATCTCTCCCATCAATGATATTCAATGTTTCAAAATTAGTTAAACGATTTAATCCTGGACCGATTTCTAACATTCTATATCCTTTAGATTGATTTCTTTTTATATTTTTCTTCGTTTTATAGTGATTTTTTATCACAACTATAAAACTAAATCCTATTCGAACTAGAAATTCGTCTAATTTTCTATTATTTTGAAAAGAATATTTCATTTTTTATTTAATTAAATTCCAACGTCCGGCATTAACTAAAACACCATTTCCTCCATCTATATTTTTCACTGACTCTATTGAAATTTGCAATGGATTCTTATTCTTTATTATATTATTATTTGCCTCATCTCTTACTCCATAAATAACTTTATATTTTTGAGGAGATAAATATTGAGATTTTATATCACAAGTAAACCTTATACTGCCATATAATGAATCAGACAAACAAAACTCTTCATCATCTATCGAATGAGAGGTAAGTATTCTATTTTCTTGCATATCATTCAACGCTATGCCAATGATAATATTTTTAAACTCTTCTATAAAATCAAATTCAAAAACAGACAGCTCTTATTCTTTCCCCTTGAGCGAAAATATCTTGAATAATACCCGATTCATTCATAAAATAGGGCATTTTCATTTTTAATCTTTTATCAACAGAAAAGATCCATTCATCTGTCCTTTCTGAAACATTATCTTCTGAAACAGATAAATACTGATCAATAATAGTCTGTGTATCTCCCAAATTGAGAACACTACCATCTTTCAACAAAACAGATTTATTGCACAATGTCTTTATACTTCCCATATTATGACTCACAAACAACACCGTCCTCCCCTCTCCCTTGCTCACATCCTGCATCTTCCCAATCGCCTTCTTCTGAAATTCGGCATCCCCCACAGCCAGTACCTCATCCACCACCAAAATTTCAGGATCAAGGTGCGCAGCAATAGCAAATCCAAGGCGCACGGTCATACCCGAAGAATAACGTTTAGCCGGTGTATCCAAATATCGTTCTACACCTGAGAAATCGACTATTTCATCTAATTTTCGTTTGATCTCTTGCTTGGTCATTCCCAAAACTGCACCGTTCATATAAATATTTTCACGCCCTGTCATTTCCGGATGAAAGCCGGTACCGACTTCAAGCAATGAAGCTATCCGTCCGCGTGCTTTGATAGAGCCGGTAGTGGGGGAAGTAACTTTCGAGAGAATTTTTAATAATGTCGATTTCCCTGCACCGTTTTTACCGATAATACCAAGCACATCGCCCTGCTCTACCTCGAAATTAATATCGCGCAATGCCCACACGTAATCGCTTGTACCTTTGGTAGCGCGGTTGTTTATTTCGCCGATTTTGAGGTATGGATCTTCTTTTCCACGCACATTTACCTGCCACCAGCGGTTGAGGTCGTGGCTGATAGTGCGGGTAGAGACTAAGCCCAAACGATATTGTTTTGAAATATTTTCAAATTTTATTGCGGTACTCATTGTTTATTTTTTGCTATCTTTCTTATCTTTATTTTTCTCTTGATTCTTTTCCTTTTTCCGTCAGATAATACTGTTGATTTCTGTGTTTTGGATTATCGGGGTAAAGCATCGCAACCTATCCGGCTTTAATGGCGGGATAAAGGCAAGTATATAAATATGCTTGCGTATAAACGACATTACTTCGTCTACCAGCGTAAGAATATCATCAAAATTGGCAATATTGTCCTTTATCGTAATTTCGTCTTGAAAATGCCCCATTTGAATAGTGGTGTAAAGATTTTCGCCTTCGGAAAACATAAGAAAACAACCATTTGTAATTCTACTATCCGGCAAAAGCAATTCATTTTTTGTAAGAAACTCAAGAGATGTTTCAAACTCAAAATTATCATTACGTTTACGCATAACTTTCATTGCTTTTCCACCTTTGCAAGTGAAATATCAGCAAGTGTTTTATTCGGGCGTGGATAATAATCCCAACTTGAATTGACAGTTTGCAGATGCATATTCACCCTTCACCCACAGAAAGCAGATAATTGGAGTTTCCAATACGTTTATAATATTTTCCTTTTGTTGAAACAGGCCTTATTGGATACTCTTGTATAAAAAATCCAACTATATTATTTTATTTATAATCAACAACTTACCAATCAGAAACAATTTGCGGTTGCGTTTTATTTTTTATTTCGTTAACCCTCTTTTGAACGCTTTCTTTGCCTATTGGTTAAAATCAGTCTTCCTTACGTTGTTTTTAACAACCAAAAACATAAACCGTTTTCCTTTCAATTTTTTCCATTTTCCGGTAAATCTTTTCATCCCAGTTTTTTTCCAGACTACGGTCAAAGATTACGAGCCAGCCTTCGGCGCAACCGAGCTTATCCATATAGCCTAATGTTTGCTCAATCCCTTTTTCGATTGTCTGTTTGCCTCGGTCGATTTTTAATTCAACCGGATATTTTTTGCCTTTATAGGTTATGCACAAATCCAGCCGGTCTTTACCCGTTGCCATTTCCCGCTGCACATCGCCGCCGCCATTGAAAACCCGTTGTAAAAAAGCCTGCAAAATCAAATGCGGTGCTGCTTCCTTATACTGGAAACGTTCCTGCCAAACATCGGAATTTTCCCGCCAGAATTGCTGAAAATCCTGCAACATCAGATTCATATCCACACTGTTGTTTTTGTAGTATTTGGGCATTTCGTACTCGGAAAAACGCTCGTATGTTTTCAACGTCATCTGCTCGTTAAAATTGAGCGTACGGACAATGACTTCTCCATAAACCGGGTTTCCGGCGACAACCGTTCCATTTTCTATTCGTATCAGTCCCAAATCTTTCACATAGTTAAAATCATCGGAATCTCTTTCCAGTTTTTCTCCTTCGCCGACTATCATCTGCTCAATAACCTTTTGTACTCTCGGCTCTTTCAACTTGTCGAGCAACTGGTCGATATGCACGTCACGGCGCAGAATGATTGTTTTTATAGCTTCGGAAACCATTCCGGCGGTAATCGTTTTTGAAAAATCCTTTTTGAGCTGCTCCACAATCATTTCTCTTGCAATCGCATTTATAAGCCAGGGTTGTCCCTGCGTTTGTTCAAAGACAAGTTCTACGGCTGCATCTTCAAAAATCTGTCCGGTTTCTCCGGTATGTTGCAGGTAAAGTTTTCTAACTTCTTCTTTTGTGAAATTACGAAGCGTCAGCGAACTCGTTATAATGTTAAATGGACTTGCCGTTCCGAGCGTTTCGCTATCCGGTCTGATTCTTGCCTTGTAATCACGGATATTTCGCATTCCGACTAATGCCACCGACATAGGAAACGGAGCTATTGAGCGGTTTACAAACCCATTACGCAGTTGCCGCAAAAATGACAGTAAGGTTCTTTCACTTAAGCAGTCGGCTTCGTCAAAGAAAATTACAAGCGGCTTGTCAAGCTGTCTGCAATAATTTCTCAAAGCAAATCCAAAAGCATTTGCATAATCACTCAAATTTATATTTTCTTTAAATTTTTCAACGTCCGGCATACTATAATTTTCCAACGCCATTTGAAACGAATTGACAATTGTAGGAATGCCCTTTTCCGGATCAGGAGTAACATACGCATTTTCCAACGAACAATAAACGGCATAGCATTTACCTTCTTTGTTGATTTTGTTCGCAAGATTTATCAACAACGTTGTTTTTCCCGTCTGCCGTGCGGCGTGAATAACAAAATATTGTCTTGAACTAATAAGTTCTGCCAATTCGTTGTGCAAGCGTTCTGTTGCATCAAGCATATAATGTTCGCCCTCTATGCAGGGACCTGCTACATTAAAATATTTCATATTCTGTATTTTTATTTTTCAATACTTATTATGGCATTATTTCATCAAACGGTATCCATAAACGATCGCTGTACCCGGTTAAATATCACAATACCAATTCCCATCAACACCACCATAAACCCGAAACTGTAACCCAAACCGAGCCAAGTAAACTCGCCCTGCCCCATAGTTGCGTATTTGAAAGCCTCAAAAATAGGTGTCAAGGGGTTTATCCACATCAAGGTGGTCAACGTTTCGTTGGTAATAAAACTCATTGGGAAAACAACCGGCGTGCCATACATCCACAGTTGGACAAAGAAAGTAAACAAAATGGTCAAATCCCGGTATTTTGTTGTCATAGAAGAAATTATAATACCAAAACCTAATGACAATCCAGCCAGCATAATAATTAAAACAGGAAGTAACAGCACGTAGATATTAGGGGCTATTGAATATCCTTTGACAAAAACGAAAAAGAGATAAATAGCCATAAATAACAACAGCTGAATGCCAAAACGCAACAAATTTGAAGTTACTGTTGCCAAAGGTATTATCAAACGAGGGAAATATACTTTTCCGAAAATAGCGGCATTGGTAGTAAAAGTACTGGATGTGCTGGTTAAACAAGTCGAAAAATAGAGCCAAAGCACGTTGCCTGCCATATAAAACAACATAGCAGGCAAGCCATCGGTATCTATATTGGCAATTTCGGAAAAAACCACAAATTGCATAATCGTAGTCAGTACAGGCTGAACAATAAACCAAAGCGGACCTAAAATTGTCTGTTTGTATTGCGTAATAATATCCCGTTTCACAAACAGGCTACACAAATCACGGTACTGCCATATTTCTTTTAAATTTACTTCAAATAAACCTGTTCGCGGTTTTATCTCTGTGTTCCAACCCGATTCTTCTTCGGATTTCTCAAATCCTGCCATTTTTCAACTAAACTTCCTATTTATCACCAAACTATTTACCAACTATCTCATAAAAATCACCCCATTTTCCACAGCTTCGCTAATCTGAGAAACATTTTTTCTCAAAACAGTAGAACAAGGCGTTTTATCAAAAAAACAAATGATATAAAAAAAACGGCGCAAATTTATATTTTATATATTCCTGTCAAAACCAACATATTATAAATTCGAATTGACATTTTTATTTGCGTAAAGATAAATTTTTTATATCATTTGCATTTACTTGTATAGGGTATAACAAATATAATAAACTTTTTCTTTTCAATTTAATCTATTTTATGATTTTTTTGAAATATTTTTAACCGTTCTTCCAACTCTTCATATTGATTATTGTGAATAAACGAAGTACAAGCTCGAATACCTTCCTGTAAGCTGCCGGTCGTACCAAGTGAAATAGCGCTTACGCCATAGAAAAGCAGCTCGCGCATCAAATCCCCTCCGCTCATTCCGGGATATCTGACCGTAAAATAAAAGCCATCGCCAACCAGTTGGTCAATATCTTTATCGTACACGATTTCAAAACCGTGACGGAGGAAAATCCGTTTTAACTTTGCCGCTCTGCGTCCATATTCCTGTACGCTGGCAAGGAAGTTGAATTTACCATCGGAAGCTGCCTTAAACATCGCTGCCATAGCGTATTGTACGGAGTGTGCCGTTCCCGAAGAAAGGCAATAAAGTACACGGTTGACAAATACATTGCCAAATTCACTTACGCCGTAACGCTCGCGCAATCCGTCGAACGAACGTTTATACAGTTCATCCGAAATAACCGCAACACCGATACGCTGACCGGCATAACTAAATGCTTTGGAACCGGAAATCAACAAGATATAATTATCCGTATAATGCGCAATCGATGGTTGGAAAGGCGGTTGGAAAGGAGTGCTTAAATCTTTACGGAAATCCATTGCAAAATACGCCAAATCTTCCATCACCACCACTTCATATTTGGTTGCCAATTCGCCGATTCCTTTCAACTCTTCTTCTGTGAGACATACCCAGGAAGGATTATTGGGATTGGAATAAATAATATTGCAAATATTTCCTTCTTTCAGATAACTTTCGACTTTCTTGATTAATTTCTCACCACGATAGTCGTACATATCAAACGATTTATGCTTCATTCCCAGCGTAACAAGCTGATTCTTCTGCACCGGAAATCCGGGATCAATAAACAGCACTGTGTTTTTCTCCGGGTCGCATTGTCCGGATGTCAGAAACGAGGCAAACGTCCCCTGCATCGAACCTGATACTGGAACGCAGCCTTGCGGCGATACGTCCACATCAATAAACGCCTTAATGAAACGCGAAGCTTCCTGTTTCAACGCCGGCAGTCCATCCAACGGCGGATATATCGAAGCTACACCATTTTGCAACGCCTGAATTTCGGCTTCCACTCCAATTGCCTCTGGAGCCAATCCGGGGACACCCATCTCCATGCGGATGTATTTCTTACCGGTTCTCTTTTCCACTTCGTTGGCGATTGCTACTATTTCGCGGATAGTTGCTTTTTCAAAATCGGGAAGGTTAAAACCGTCTATTACAGATTTAACGACTTCGTAGTCAAATGGAGTTGTCATATAAATGAAGAATAATAAATTTAGAATGAAGTATTAATTAATTGTAATATGTAATTATTTTTCCAGCCTTTGGTGGTTGCCAGCCACGAATCTAATTTACCGGAAATTTGGAAACCTTGTTTTTGAAAAAGAGCGAGACTTTTTTTATTATCTTCGGCAATATTGCAATAAATTTGCTTTAATTTCAAAAAACCGAAAGCGTACTGTATAAATAATTCCAATGCTTGCGAACCAAACCCTTTTTCCTGATAAGACGAATCAATCAATATGCCGGCGCCGGCTCGATTATGATACGGGTCAAAGTCAAACATATCCAATGTGCCAATGCTCCTCCCCTCGCCTTTCAACACAATCATCAGGCGCAACTGCTTGGTAGTGTACAAATCTGCGGTCTGCGATTCCATATATTGGCGGAGCGTAAACCGGGAATAAGGCGTTAACGTGTTTCCTGCCGCCCAAAACGCCCCATCATTTTCCCACTGATACAATAAATCAAGATCTTCCGGCTCCAACGCCCTCAGCAAAATGGTATTATTTTCTAAAAAACTCATATCGAGTAAGTTATAAACATAACATTAAAGATATTGACAGATATTATGAAATCAATCAATCAATCAATATCTTAATATCCGATTATCTTAATCTATCCGTTGCCTTGACCAGCGCCTCATCTCTTCCGATCGCGCGGATTGACAAATATATCAGAATAATGTTTATTGCAGGAAGAACGACCGTCCAATTAAAAGCAATTTCTGTCGAAAATTTCCCGCTCAATAACATCCAATAGTAACCGCCAAGCGCCACATAAAAGCCAGCGGTAAATACTACATTGAACGTTGCCAAACGCATTTGAAGTTTCCGGTTTTTGAATTGCATGATAGTTGCCAATGCAACAAGAATATTCACAATGCAAATTGCCAAAAGAATCCAAGTGCTATATGCCATATTTCCATTTTCATAATACATGCCAAGCACCGTTACTTTGTAAGTAATTGGATCAGATGCACCATCCGCCATTACCGGGAAACCAATTACCAAAGAAGTCAGGAGGATGGTTATCAATAAATAAACTGTTTGTATTCGCTGTATCATAATTATTTTTTAGATTTTCGAATTTTCAGACTTTTAGATTTTTCAGAAACCGAAATTATTGATTATATAATTTTTTCTGCAATTTTCCGCCCTGCTTCCAATGCACGCAAGTTCAGATTGACGATTTCTTCTCCCTTTCTTTCAAAAATAGAACGAATCCCGGCTTCAATCTCTTCGTAAGGGATATTTAAAAACGGGGCAGATGCACCCAGCATAACCATATTGGAAACGCGAGAAGAACCAACCTCTTTCGCAATTTTCTCTACATCCAAGACGAGGTGATTTTTCACTTTTTTCACTTCATTCAGAATATCTTCCTTTGCGGGATAATCGGGAATATTAATCAACGGAACCTCATTAGTTACCAGCCAGCCCTCTTTTTTTAAGTATGGCAAATAACGCAACGACTCCATGGGTTCGAGTGAGATAATCAGATCTGCCGAACCTTTGGCAATCAAATCCGAAGCAACCGGCGCGTCCGAAATACGAAGGTTGGATTGTACATCTCCGCCACGCTGGCTCATTCCATGTACTTCCGCCTGTTTCATATACAGATTATTCTTAACGGCTGCCTGACCAATGACCGCAGCAATAGACAAAATTCCCTGTCCGCCTACTCCCGATAAAATAATATCAATTTTCATACGAAAATATTTAATTTTTTACATTATTACCGTATGGAACCGGCAAGGACTTTTCATCTGCTTAAGCTCATGCGGGTTTCACACTTTTTATTTTTGAAAACACAAAGATATGAAAATAATCACTTATCACTCCATACTCCATTACTTTTTTGCTTTCCGCCAAACGATAACGTTAAGGATCTTCTTTTTACCGGAATTATCTTTTTGAATCGGGTTCATTCATATAAGAATATCCTCTTTGAAAAATAACAACAAAAGAACACATTTCAAGCTAAGATTTCTTTACTCTTAAATTACTCAACTTTTGCAAGTTGTATATTTGATTAATTTCAACATATTATTAGAAGCTGTTTGAGTTATTCAACAGTTAGCCCTGAACCAACGGTCAGCGAAACTAAAGGACGGAATATACCAGCGCAGGACAACGCCCAATGTCATCAAGTTAAGAGATAAATCACTCTGAATCAATAAGCCGTATACAGAAAACCAAAACACAAAGAGACAATTCTACTTTATCTAACTCGTTCCCGCTTTCTCAAAACGAACGTCAACAAAGTCATCACAAGCGCCAACCCCAACACATAGAGAAAAGATACCCGCATATTAAATTTTTCGGCTATCAGCCCAATAATGAACGGACCAAAAAGAAAGCCGGTACCACTGATCGTATTTATCATGGCAATTCCCATTCCGGGAGTGATGTCTTTTTGATTTCCGGCTAAACTGTAAATAACCGGGACAAGACAGGAAAGTCCGATGCCGGAAATAAACAATCCGGTAACGGCAAAATAAATTCCGGTTCCGGTAATCATAACCATTAATCCGGCAGCTGTTAAAATGCAACATCCAAGCAGGATAGCCGGTTCTTGATAACGTTTCCGTATCGAATCGCCAAAGAAACGCCCGAAGGCAACGAAGGCAGAATAAATAACAAGCCCTACCGGAGCCATTGTTTCCGTCAAATCAACAATAGTTTTCATATAAACCGTACTCCAATCGGAAACACTACCTTCAATAATCCGGCCGCATAAGGCAATAAAAGCAATCAGCAGCAAAATACCTTTCGGAAAAAGAATACTCAATTTTCGAGCAATGTTTTCTTTGGAAGGGGTTTCTTTCAGGAAAAATTTCCGGATATGGTAAAAAACAATGATCGACAAAACAGCCACCAGCAAAAGATGATAGGTTACGGCAATTTTCAAGGTCAAAAAAAGAATCCCTAACAACGCTCCACCACACATTCCGACATAGAAAAAAGCATGAAATAAACCGATTACCGGACGTTTATACGCCTTTTCAATCAAAATGGAATTGGCATTAATCGAAACATCCGTCAGCGAAACAAATATGCCATATATCACGCAAAGCAAATACAATGCAACTAAATTAGGCATAAACACAAGTAACGGAAACAGGGCAATGTAAATATATCCCATTACCGAAAGCCTTTTACAGCCATACCTCCCGACCAAATGCCCGCAAAAAGGCATCATTCCCATTGCACCGACAGACATACAAAAAGGGATAAAACTCAACTGTGCAATGCTTAATCCGTAATGCTCCTGGATTGCAGGAAAACGTGAGAGCATCGACGAAAAAATAAACCCCATTAAAAAATATTGCACCAAAAGAGCTTGGCGGGCATTCTTTTTGGTTTTTACTATATTATTGTCTTCCATAATAATTTTTGAACCACGATTTTCATAAGGTTTACAAGTATTACAAAAAAAATCCTGAGAATCTTGTATATCTTATGAAAATCGTGGTTCGGACAATCCGGAAATTATTTCTCTACCTCAATCTTCATCTTCAAATCCACCACCGGACGGTCACCCGGACGGGTTTGTACCGCAGCGATTTTATCAATCACATCCAATCCCTCGATTACCTCGCCGAATACAGTATATTCATTGTCCAAAAAGGCTGTTCCGCCAATCGTTTTGTAATCGTTACGCATTTGTTCTGAAAATTTTACCGGTGCATTATTGGCTAATTCACTGTCAATTTGCGTCAAAATTTCCGTTTGCAGTTTTTCCAAGCCAGCCCGGTCACCCGCTGATTGAAGTTTTTGTATCAAATCGGTTTTGGTTGCTGCAATTTCGTAAAAACGGGATTCTTTGGCTTTGTTTTGCATGTTTTGTTCCATTCTGTCCAACTCCTGATCAGTCATTGTTTTGCCCTGTACAATGTAGAACTGACAACCTGAGGAACGCTTTTGCGGATTCACCTGGTCGCCCTGGCGTGCTGCCGCCAATGCCCCTTTTTTGTGGTAGTACTTCGGATAAACAAACTCTGCAGGAATGGTATAACCCACATCACCGGCGCCTAATTGCTTGGAAGCCGGTGCATCTTTTGACTGAGGGTCGCCGCCTTGAATCATAAAATCTTTGATTACGCGATGAAATAACAGGTCGTTGTAAAACCCTTCGTTAATGAGTTTAATGAAATTGTCCCGGTGTTGCGGGGTTTCATTATACAGTTTAATTCTTATTTTTCCGTACTCGGTGGTAATTGCAACGATTGTCTCTTTTTCGTTGTTTTGTGCATTGGTTGTCATAAAAACCGACATTATTAATATAAGTGAATAGAATATTTTACGCGTCATATTGGCATTATTTATAAATTATCCGAATTATTTTTTGACAAAAATACAAATAATGTTTTTTAGAACAAATTTTTTTTGTAATTTTGCACCGCCAATTACACAATAGTTACCAAAAATTAAAAGTAATTTAAGTTTAGAGAAACAAATATTTAATTATAATCGCAATGAAAAAGGACATTCATCCGGCAAATTACCGTCCGGTAGCATTCAAAGACTTATCAAACGGAGATGTTTTTATCTCCCGTTCAACCGTAAACACAAAAGAAACTATCGAGATTGACGGCGAAACGTTGCCGTTAGTAAAACTCGAAATTTCAAGTTCTTCGCACCCATTCTTTACAGGTAAATCTAAAATGGTGGATACTGCCGGTCGCGTAGATAAGTTTATGAGCCGTTACGGTAATCGTAAAAAATAATGCTGAATTTTTTCAGAGAAAAGGGTACCTGCACCGGGTATCCTTTTTTGTTTTCAATTATGTTCCATTTTAAAAGAAAAACATTCTCAAAGTCTTACCGGAATAAAATACCCACGTAATTTCTCATGAACGGCTTCCTGCTACTGGAGTGTCTAAAAAGAACGTGGATTTACACGGATAAAATTCTTTTTCATAATTTGCAATCATCCTGCTTTCTACAAAATAAAAATCTACGTTATCCGCGTCATCTGCGTTCAAAAGACAGCCTCATACAAACTTCCGCTGAATTGAGATCCACTTTCGATAAACCACAGTCACATAGTGTTCCATGCCTTTGAAAAATCGTTTTAAATCAATCAGGGAACGATGACCCGCAGATACTTTCCGGCAAGAAAAATTCCATAACAGCTTACAAGCTTGCTGTTTTGAAAATAAAAAAAGTCCACGCTCCTGCATGAACTTTTTAAGTTAATTATTCCTTTATTTCCTAATTTACTATCGACAGAAATGCTTCGTCACGCACCATGTGTACCCAAGCATTATTTCATGTGAACCATAATTATGACGGTTGATTGATGTCAAGCCAAGCGCAT
>QMCD01000976.1_pt1 | contig 18679 bp, 17 predicted proteins | sample 1821841 | NCBI WGS metagenome assembly QMCD01 (sample SAMN01991225, study PRJNA193472) | Termite gut metagenome, whole genome shotgun sequencing project. | isolation source: worker | host: Macrotermes natalensis
AATGCGATAAGCGGAGAAATCACCAAACACAAACCATCTAATGCCAATCCGGGCACTTGAAAACAAATTGATTTTCCGCCGCCTGTGGGCAAAAGCGCCAGCGTATCATTGCCGTTAAGTACCGACATGATAATATCTTCCTGCATTTCGCGGAAACGCGGATGTCCCCAGTATTTTAATAATATGTTGCGGATGTCTTGTTGCAACTTAAAGAGTGATTTTTAGCATGATTTTTCGCAAAGATACAAAAAAAATCTCATTTTTTACATTCTATTTTCAAAATTCCATTTTTTTTTCGTATCTTTGCAGATTAGAAAACTTGTTTTATGTTAGAAAAGTTAGAAGCCATACATCAACGCTATTTGGAGATTGAGCAACAAATGAATGAACCCGACGTGATGTCGGATATGAAGCGTTATATCAAAATCAGTAAGGATTACAAGGATTTGCAGCCTGTGATTGCCGCTTATAAGACCTATAAAAATTTATTGGATAATATCGCTCATGCGAAAGAGGTTATTGCCAACGAAAAAGATGAGGAATTTCGTGCGATGGCGAAGGAAGAGTTGACGGCCTATCAGGAGCAGAAAGACCAAATGGAAGAAGATATTCGAGTGTTGCTTATTCCGGCTGACCCGCAGGACAGTAAGAATGCAATCATCGAAATCCGTGCAGGAACGGGAGGGGACGAAGCGAGTATTTTCGCCGGAGATTTGTATCGCATGTATCAAAAATTTTGCGACCGGAAAGGTTGGAAAATGGAATTGGTGGATTGTACGGAAGGCACGGTTGGCGGCTATAAGGAAATTATTTTGAATGTAACCGGTGAAGGGGTTTACGGTATTTTGAAATACGAATCGGGTGTGCATCGTGTGCAACGTGTGCCTGAAACCGAAACGATGGGGCGTGTTCACACGTCGGCCGCATCAGTCGTGGTTTTGCCCGAAGCCGATGAGTTTGACGTGGAACTCAAGCAAAGCGATATTAGAAAAGATACTTATTGTTCTTCCGGACCGGGCGGACAGTCTGTAAATACAACCTATTCCGCCATTCGTCTGACACATATTCCTACCGGAATTGTGGTGGCTATTCAAGATGAGAAATCACAAATTAAAAACTTGGAGAAAGCCATGAAAATCCTGCGAACACGCCTTTACGAAATGGAATACCAAAAATATCTGGACGAAATTTCGAGCAAGCGTAAGACCATGGTTTCAACCGGCGACCGTTCGGCCAAAATTCGTACATACAATTATCCGCAAAGCCGGATTACCGACCATCGCATTAATTTCACGGTGTATTCGCTGCCCGCATTTATGGACGGCGATATCCAAGATGTGATTGATGCGCTGCAACTTGCGGAGAACGCGGAGAAATTGAAATAAAAAACAAATATGAATCGATCAACACTAATTTCCAAAATCTTTGAAAAACAATCCTTTCTCTGTGTAGGATTAGACACGGATTTGACAAAAATTCCGAAACATTTGTTGGATACGGAAGACCCGATTTTTGAATTTAACAAAGCAATTATTGATGCTACACATCGCTACACAGTCGCTTATAAACCGAATTTGGCATTCTATGAAGCCGCCGGAATTAAAGGGTTACAGGCGTTGAAAAAAACGATGGATTATTTGAAAAAATTCGAGGTATTCACGATTGCTGATGCCAAACGTGGTGATATTGGAAATACATCGGCGCAATATGCGGCAGCGTTTTTGAATCCTGAGGGCGATTTCAACTTCGACTCTATAACCGTAGCGCCTTACATGGGCGAGGATTCCGTAACGCCGTTTTTTGCATATCCCGAAAAATGGGTGATTTTATTGGCGTTGACGTCCAATAAAGGGGCTTTCGATTTTCAATTTCTGGAAGATAAAAAGAACGGTCAGAAATTATTTGAAACGGTCTTGGAAACCTCGAAACAGTGGGGAAATCCGGAAAATATGATGTATGTGATTGGCGCTACGCAAGCGGAATGGTTTATCAAAATTCGTCAGTGGGTTCCCGATAGTTTTTTGTTAGTTCCCGGTGTTGGTGCGCAAGGCGGAAGTTTACAGGACGTTTGCAAATACGGAATGACCGAGGATTGCGGACTTCTCATCAATGCCTCACGCAGTATTTTGTATGCTTCCAATGGTTTGGATTTTGCAGAAAAAGCCGAAGCCGAAGCCAAAAAATTACAACAGGATATGGTTGAACCTTTGAAAAAATGCCGTTTTTAACATGACGATAAATTAAAAAACGATGAAAAAAATAACCATAATTCTAAGTTTATTGTTCGTTACGACGGGATTATTTGCGCAAAGCGTTAATGCTAATTTCGAAATTGACGAACAAGGCTGGAAGCCGTATTTCACGGGCTATCCGGTCGGCGGCGAAGCGGGTTATGAATTATCCGTCAAATGGTCGAAATTGATTGCGCCGTTGGATAGTCAAGGCGGTATTTCGTTTTTTGGAAAAAATTACAGCAATCAGTTGTTTTTGTACATTCAGAAAGAGATTAACGGACTTTTGCCGAATACCAATTATCAGGTGATGTTCAATATGGATTGGCTGTGTCAGTTGGACGCTTCGGCATTGCCGATTACGGTTAAGATTGGTGTTGTAAATCAAGAACCGACATTTTCCGAAACAGGTTTGGTCGAAGCCTCATTCAAGAAAGGCGAAATAGGTCGAAATGGCCGTGATTTCAGCATTATAGGACGTTTAATTCCCAATGAATTTGGGTATCCGTTTCCGGAAAATTTTCAAAATTATGATAACGCATTTTTAGTGAATACCGATAATAGCGGACGGTTATTTTTGATGATTGGAATTGAACCCGAAGGTGGACCTGTGGCTAATGTTTTTCTGAATACTTTACGCGTTGTATTGGCTGAAAACGGCGAAGCACGCGAGATTTCGAATATCAGCCCGTCATCGGTTGTGTTTTATCCGAATCTGACAAACGACATTATTTTCTTCGAATCCGACTATAACAGCGAAATCGAAATGGTGAATATTTATTCCAAGGACAATCATTTAATGAAAGTTTACACCTTTCAAGATCCCTTTGCTGATAGGGCTTTCCGAACAACTGATTTGACCTCCGGAACATATCGTATTGAATTTGTCCTTATTGATGGACGAACGATTAATAAATCTTATATTGTTGAATAAACCTTAAAAAATATTATGGAAAATCCTTTTGAAACTTCGGAAAATACCCCTAAACGCTCAACATTATTAACGGTTCTGGCCGTTTTAACCTTTATCGGAAGCGGATTTAGTTTAATTGGCAATCTTTACACTTCGTTGGGATTTCAAACTATTGTGGAAATGATTGATGATGCGGCTAACGATGATGCTTTGGCCTCTTGGAGTGCAATGTTTGAAACCTCAATGGAAACGATGGAAAAAGCAGGCCCATCGTATTTTGGTTTTTTTGCTTTATTTGCAGCGCTCAACATTATTGGCGCAGCATTGATGTTGAAACTGAAAAAAGTGGGATTTCATATTTATGCAACATCGCAAATTATTGCATTGTTTATTCCAATGTTTTACGGATTAGTTAAATTTCCGGATGTTTTCGGAACATTGATTACGGCGTTGTTCATTTGGTTATATGCCCGTGAATTGAAAATTTTTGGGAAATAATCATGTTGAAAAACAAAGTTGTTTGGATTACCGGCGCATCGTCCGGAATTGGCGAGGCTACTGCTCTTGCGATGATTGATGAAGGAGCAACGGTAATAGCTTCTGCACCGTTTTTGGAAGAGTTGGAAGCCTCGAAAAAGAAAGCATCACGTCCTGAAAATTTTCATTGTGTCGTGTTGGATTTATTGCAACCTGAAACGCTCGAACCCATTGCAAAACGTGTGATTGAGCAGTTCGGACGTATTGATATTTTAATGAATAATGCGGGCATTAGTCAACGTGCTTTTGCAGTGGATACGCCACTTTCCATAGACCGGAAAGTAATGGAAATAGATTATTTCGGTGCGGTGATTTTAACGAAAGCCGTATTACCGCAGATGATTAAGCAAGGTGGCGGACATTTATTGTGTACAAGCAGCATGGTTGGTGTATTCGGATTTCCGTTACGTTCGGCGTATTCTGCGGCAAAACATGCGTTGCATGGCTTTTTCGAGTCCGTCAGAATTGAAAATTATCAGCACAATATCAAAGTCAATATTATTATCGGCGGACGAATTAAAACCAATGTTTCGCTAAGTGCGATTATGGCGGATGGCAAGGCTTACGGCAAAATGGATGCCGGACAAAACAAGGGCATCACACCGCAAAAAGCCGCACAACAAATCCTCAAAGGTATCCGGAAAAACAAACCGGAAATTTTCGTAGGAAGTTCGGAATTACTGATGGTTCGGATTAAGCGCTGGTTCCCGAAACTGCATGGTTTTTTGTCGCGAAAAATTTCGTGGACGTAGGTATGTATTTTCAATTCTTTTTCGTATTTTATATATGCAACATTTAGATACCTATAAAACCAAAGGCCTACGAAGAACCTTAGTCAAAGAACTCAAAGACAAAGGGATAACTTCGTTGTCGGTACTTTCGGCCATTGAAAAAATTCCTCGACATCTGTTTATAGATTCGTCTTTTTTGGAATTTGCTTATCAAGACAAAGCCTTTCCAATCGGCGAAGGACAAACGATTTCGCAACCGTTCACGGTGGCTAAACAATCAGAACTTTTGCAAATCAAATCCAAAGAAAAAATTTTGGAAATCGGCACGGGTTCGGGCTATCAAACCTGCGTGTTGCTGGAATTGGGCGCCAAAGTGTTTACAATCGAACGACAACGCAATTTATATCTCCGAACCAAAGAATTATTGACCAAACTGAATTATCACGCCAAGTGTTTCTATGGTGATGGATACGCAGGTTTGCCGAACTTCGCACCATTTGATAAAATCATCGTAACTTGCGGAGCGCCGTTTGTGCCCGACGCCTTGAAACAGCAACTGAAAGTCGGCGGTATCATGGTTATACCGGTAGGCGAAGATGCGCAACAAATGCAGGTTTATACCAAAATCTCCGAAACGGAATTTTCGTGTGATGAACACGGGGAATTTCGGTTTGTGCCGATGCTGGAATCTCGAAAATAACCCAAAATGATGTACAAATTAACTAATTACTATTTACTATTTGGCTTCGTTCTTTGCAAAAGACGCAGCAAATAGTAAATCGTAAATAAAAAATCGTAAATCGTAACACACATGTTCATAATCTCTATTCTCCTCGCATATCTCATCGGTTCTATTCCAAATGCTGTTTGGATTGGACGTATGTTTTTTGATGTAGATATCCGCAATGCAGGCAGTCGCAACGCAGGCACAACAAATACCATTCGAGTGTTGGGCGTAAAACCCGGGTTATGTGTATTGGCTTTGGATTTGCTGAAAGGTTTTTTGCCATTGGCTTTACTACCACTTTTAATTGAAAAAAACACCGGAAATTTTTATCTTTATAGCGAAATAGCCGTAGCCATTGCAACAGTGATTGGACATGTATTTCCGATTTATGTTGGATTTCGTGGTGGGAAAGGTGTTGCCACTTTGGTTGGTGTGCTGATTATGTTGTATCCGCAAGTATTTCCGTTGGTGCTTGGTGTATTTGTCGGCGTGTTTTTTGCGTTCCGATACATTTCCTTATCTTCCATGAGTGCAGCAATCTCGCTGCCATTGTTGCAAATTGCGTTTTTCCAAACCGAAAAAATGCCGTTACTGATTTTCTCAATTTGCATTGCTGTCTTCATTCCGGTTACCCACATCAAAAATATTCGGCGTTTAATTCGTCGTGAAGAACCAAAATTTGTATTTCAAAAACATACAATGTCTGATTGAAACCATGAATAAACTTAATCTTAATTTCTTCAAAACGCTTTCATTTAGCGAACTCGGTTTGTGGTTAATCATTCCGTTGGCAAGTTTGACGAGCCATACGTGGTTGCCATTGCCTCCAACGATGATGCTGTTTGTTTTGGCAATTATATGCTGGCTTTTCAGCGGGTTCATGATGAAAAAAAATCAACAATTTGAAAGGAATAATTTATCGAAAGATTTGCAGCCGGCGTTTGTACAGGGAATTGCTTTGGTCGGCATGTTTTCGTTTTATTTGTTTGCCTCGCAATATTTGATAAATGCGGCATTTCGACATTATTTGGGTGCTGTATTAGCACCTTTATACTTTGTTCTTATTTTGTTTTTTTCCAAGAACACGTCAACAGATTTTTTAAAAAATTTAGGTCTAAAATTTATTCATTATACCATTATCATTTTCTGTATTGAAGCCGTTCTCCGATACGGGAACAATATTTGGATTCTTTCTCAAGATTTAAATTATAAGGCCGGCATTTACCTGTTTAAATTCAACAGCCCTATCTATTTAACGAGCAATGCCGTTGCTGCACACTTGGTTGCGCTTCTGTTTTTTATGCTTTGGTGGGGGCGGACTCACAATCAACAGATGAAAAAAGATGTGTTTGTTACATTTATTCTCATAGCTCTAACACTCTCCAGAGTAAGTATTCCGGCTGTTGTATTCGGATTGGGTTATTATTATTTTTTCAAAAATCTGAATTGGAAACAATCGATATGTTTTCTGTTTTTCTTCGCAATTCTGGCAGGTTCAGGTATTTGGGCATTGAAATTTTCATATACTGATTATAGTTTCCAGAGCAAATTTACTATTATCAATGAAGCGCTGGAATACTATCAAACCGCAAGTTTAAAGCAAATTCTATTTGGTTTGGGATTTGCTGAAACCGTACACCTCATGACGTTTTATGCGCATAACTATTTTCTTCTCTATCTTATGGAGTCCGGCGTATTCGGCCTATTGTTTCTTTTAGCAACCTTGTTTTTTTTCATTAAAACGACCAATGGTGAGGCGATGATAGTTATTGTTCCATTTCTCATTCAAACCTCCACTGAAAGCAGTACCTTCTATCCTTATTTGTATGTTATCATGGCGCTTATGATGACCACCAAACATCGTGGCGCTACCAATAATACTCAATTAAAATGAAAGTCGCTTTTATCATTCCTTCGCTGGCGCATACCGGACTAATTTTAGTTGTGAAAGACTTGGTATCGGGTTTGGTAAAACGGGGTATCCCTTGTGAGGTCTATTATTTTGACGATATTTATGAGGTTGAGATGGCGGCACCGGTGAAGAAAATATCATTTTTTCAACGTTTCCCATTCAACGAATTTGACATTGTTCATTCGCATGGTTTAAGACCTAACAGTTATGTTTTTTTTCATAAGCCGAGAGCGTGTTCGGCGCGCTGTATAGCAACCCTACATGCTTATTTGAAGGCTGATTTGTCATACAATTACAGCGCCTTCACTACATTTATTGCTGATAAGTTATGGAGGTTTTTTCTGAAAAGACAAGATCGTCTCGTCGTCCTCACTCGTAATGCGAAAGCATATTATGAGCAATGGTTTCCGTCCGAAAAGATAGATGTAATCTATAATTCAAGAGAAATAGAACTATCTTGTAATGATGTTCTGAATTTTGAGAGCGACATTTTCAAATTGAAACAGACCTATACCATCATAGGCGCCAATGCGCTGCTAAACGCAAGAAAAGGTATTGAGCAATTAGTTGATGTTTTAACGCTTTTACCACACCATGCTATTGTTATTGTTGGCGATGGCAAGGAACGGCAGAACTTGGAACAGCGAGCTATTCAAAATGGTGTGGCCAACCGATGTTTGTTTATCGGTTTTCAACAAAACGCGCAACGCTATCTGAAATTTTACGACATATTTGCCATGCCCAGCCGTTCCGAAGGGTTCCCATTGGCCCTATTGGAAGCTGCACAATATAGAAAAAACACCATTTGTTCGAATATTGATATTTTTCAAGAGCTTTTTTCCGAGGAGGATTTAACTTTTTTTGAACTTGACAATTTAAATTCTTTAGCAAGTGCGATCCTTTCTGCAAGTCGAATTGATAAAGGAGAACACCTTTACGAAACGTTCCTTAAAAAATATTCCATGAACATCTTCATAGAGTCGTATTTGCGTGTATATGAAATAAAAAACTAATATTCTGGAAAAAATATGCTCCTATATTCGATTTTTTTTGTATCTTTGTAGTTTTATTTATTATATTTGGGAACCTATTTGAAATATTTTTAATTTTATGATAACTGCGTCGATTGTAATTTATAATACTTTTGAGAAATATTTACAAAAGATTGTTGCATGTATAATTAACAGTGCTGTAGATACTGTTTATGTTATTGATAATAACTCCACTGATCATTTAAGGAACATTTTTGAAAATAGGTCTGAAAAGATTATTTATATTCATGGGCAAGGTAATGTGGGGTATGGTGTTGCGCACAACATTGCTTTGCGTGATGCTATTCAAAAAGGCGCAAAATATCATTTTGTGCTTAATGCCGATATTGAATTTACTGACGGGACATTAGAAACATTGATTTCATTTATGAACGAACAACCCGGTGTTGGACTTGTAACACCGAAAGTATTATATCCTGACGGAAAGCTTCAATATTGTTGCAAATTACTTCCTGTACCTATTGATTTGATTTTCCGCAGATTTTTCTTCGCTTCACAGAAAGAAAGCAAACGCAATAAACGATATGAGTTGCGGAATTTGGATTATTCAATGGTTCATTTTGATATTCCGGTGTTATCCGGCTGTTTTTTGTTGGTTCGAGTAAGTATTTTGGAACAGGTTGGACTCTTTGACGAACGCTTTTTCTTGTATATGGAAGATGTGGATTTCTGCCGTCGTGTGCAAACGGTTACTCAAAGCGCATTTTTGCCTTTCGCCACAATCATACATTACCATGAAAGAGGTTCTTACAAAACATTTGGTTTACTAAGACAACACTTTCTTTCTGCAATTAAATATTTTAACAAATGGGGTTGGTTTTACGACAAAAATAGAGTTCAAATCAACAATAAGATATTGAAAAAATTACAATAGTTATGAATAATACTTTGATAGTTCTATTGGAAGTTATTTTAGCAGGGTTGGTTGCAGGTGTTATTACCCTGCGGGCTATTCCCACGGTCAATCATATTGCTCGTGCCAAGGGGCTTTTGAATGTTCCGGGCGAACGCACTTCGCACCGGTACAAAACACCTAATCTTGCGGGAGTATCCATTTTTCTTGCATCTTGTGTAGGTTCGCTTCTTTTTATCCATGATGATCTTGCAACATTCCAATATATTTATTTAGCATCAATTATTATCTTTTTTACCGGACTTAAAGACGATATTCTTTTAATTTCTCCATGGAGAAAACTACTGTCTCAAATTGCTGTTGCTTTCTTGATTACATTGACAGACCTGCGTTTTACACATATTTTTTCATTTTTAGGATTTGACGTACTTGGTCCAATTACATCGACAATCATTACCATTATATTCATTGTCGGTATCATTAATGCTGTTAACCTTATTGATGGTATTGATGGATTAGCAGCTGCAATCGGCATGTTGATTTTGGGATGTTTCGGCTTATTCTTTTTTATTAACGGGCTATGTAGTTGGGCGATTTATTGTGCCAGCATGATTGGTGCGTTAGGTGCATTCTTTCAATACAATGTATTCGGACTTCGCAACAAGACATTTATGGGGGATTCCGGCTCTTTGCTGCTTGGTTTGAGCGTTGCAGTTACAACCATCATGTTTTGGGAAAGCAATGCAAATCCAAGTCTTCTGCTAACGTTTCCGGCGGCTCCGGCCATTACATTTGCCATTATTATCGTTCCTTTATTTGATACGGCGCGTGTATTCATTTATCGGATCATTCGTCACATTTCGCCGTTTGTGGCCGATCGCAACCATTTGCATCATCGCCTTATTGATATAGGCCTGTCGCATCTTCAAGCCACCATTGTGCTAACAGCGTTTAATCTGTTGATGGTTATTGTGGCTATTGGCCTCAGTTTCTTTATAGGAATGATTTGGATTACACTGATTTTATTGGCATTAATGCTCTTGTTTGTTGCGTTGGTAAACAAACGGTTCAAAGAGAAAATAAAAACGAAAACAAGTGAATAACCAACGATTGGATTACGCTTGAATATCCCTCACATTGAGTTGAATAGAAATTTTACCGTTCCATTCATTTTCTTCAAGTTGATACGCAATATTAAACGGTTTCCCGCTTTTGATTAAACGTTCTTGATCGGCTTGCTGAAATGCGATGCCGTCCAACGGATAACTTTGTTTGTTGTGTTGAATCAGCGAAAGTTTGAGATGTTTCTGTCCAACGATTTTGGAACTTCCGCTATCCATAACGTGACGTGTTTCAAACGTCGGATTTGGATTCTTCGGACCAAACGGCGCAAACTTTTTCAGATTTTCAAAGAATTTACGATTAATCGTATTAAAATCAATTTCCGCATCAATTTCCACTTTCGGAATAAACAATTCTCCCGCCAATTGTGCAGTTACCACAGTTTCAAATTTTCTACAGAACGGGTCAAAATTTTCTTCTTTAATGGATAATCCTGCCGCATATTTATGGCCGCCCCAATGTTCGATTAAATCGCTACAGGCTTCGATAGCCGAATAAATGTCGAATCCTCTCACCGAACGCGCCGAACCGGTAATCAAATCGCCCGATTTGGTAAATACAATGGTCGGACGGTAATAAGATTCCGTCAATCGTGACGCTACAATACCAATAACGCCTTTATGCCACGATGGGTCATAAACAACAGTTGTATTACCTATTTCCGAAATTTTTTCCGAATCCAAACGGGTCAATGCTTCCTCTGTGGCTTTGGTATCAAGCGCTTTGCGCTCTTTGTTGTACTCGTCAATTTCTTTTGCAAAAACTTCCGAACGTTCAAACGTTTCGCTCAACAAAAGTCGAACTGCGTTTTTTCCGCTCTCCATGCGGCCTGCAGCGTTGATACGAGGACCAATTAGAAAGACCAAATCCGTAATTGTCAATTCCCTGCTGAAATACAAATTCGGCTGGCCTTTACTGCTTTTTACCACATTCGAATATTTCAAAATCGACTCAAAGGCCGGACGAGGTTTACTGTTGATTTGCTTCAACCCGTAATGCGCCAACACCCGATTTTCGCCGGTAATCGGTACTACATCCGAAGCGATACTTACAACCACCATATCCAAATATTCAAAGACATCTGCTTCCGGAATACCGTATTTTTGAGCGTAAGCCTGAATAATTTTGAAACTGATGCCACAACCGGAAAGTTCCGTATAAGGATATTCACAATCGGGACGCTTGGGGTCTAAAACGGCATAACCATTCGGAATTGCATCTCCCGGACGGTGATGATCGCCAACAATCACATCAATGCCCAAACTGTTGGCAAAATCAATTTCCTTATTGGCTTTGATGCCGCAATCCAAAGTGATGATTAATGTAAAATTATGCTCTTTGGCATATTCAACGGCAGACATCGTGAGTCCGTAGCCATCGCTATAACGGTCGGGAATGCGATATTCGATTTCGCGAGTGTTCAAATCGCTCGTGTCCACACCCGGTTGTTTCGACAAAAACGCAAACATCACGGCCACAGCCGTTGTGCCGTCCACATCATAATCGCCATAAACCAAAATGCGTTCCTTGTTCTGTAAAGCCAGATGAATACGCTCCACAGCCTTGTCCATATCTTTCATCAAAAATGGGTCGTGAAGATGTGAAAGTTGCGGATTGAAAAATAAATTGGCCTCTTCAGCAGATGTAATATCACGCTGAACTAATAGACTCGCCAAGGTTGCGTCTATTTTAAGTTCTTCGGTTAACTTATTAATAATTTCATTATCAATCCGTTCTCTCCTTACCCATTGCTTCTTCATTGAGATTGTTCTTATTTCAGACTACAAAGATACGAAAAAAAATTGAGAATTGAAAATTGAAAATGGATAATTATTTGTGAATTTTCTATTTTTATACTATAAATCAATTTATTATGTGTGTATTATTTTTAATTCTCCATTCTCCATTCTCCATTTTCAATTAAAATTTGTATCTTTGCAAAAAAAATTAAAGTATGCGCTACCAAAAAATAGATTCTTACGACCCTAAAACCGTCGCCGAATTAGCCGGAAACTACAAATCCATCTTGAATTTGATTGGCGAAGACACCGAACGTGAAGGCCTCATGGATTCGCCGGAACGTATCGCAAAGGCCATGCTGTTTTTCACGCAAGGCTATGAACAAAACCCTCAAAACATCATTGAGTCGGCTACATTTGAAGAAGATTATCGGCAAATGGTTGTTGTGAAAGATATTGAAATTTATTCGCTTTGCGAACATCATCTGGTTCCATTTTTCGGAAAGGCGCATGTGGCCTACATTCCAAACGGCCGGATTTGCGGATTGAGCAAAATTCCACGTATGGTTGAGGCTTACGCAAGACGTTTGCAAGTGCAAGAACGGCTTACACGTCAAATCAAAGAATGTTTGCAACAAACGCTGAATCCGCTTGGAGTGGCCGTTGTGATTGAAGCACGCCACTTGTGCATGAGTATGCGTGGTGTGCAAAAACAAAATTCGATCACGACAACGTCGGATTTTTCAGGGGCTTTTCTCAAAAATTTGTCCACACGAGATGAATTTATGCAATTAATTTCGTCAGACTTAATCAAAAATTAAGAATGGAAAATTGAAAATGGAGAATTATGAAAATAGTATTTACCAACGGTTGTTTCGACATTCTTCATCGCGGGCATGTTGAATATTTGCAAAAAGCCCGAACATTTGGCGACAAACTTGTCGTGGGCTTAAACAGTGATGCGTCGGTGCGTCGCTTAAAAGGCCCTGCGCGTCCGATTCAAGACCAAGAATCCCGAAAATTCATTCTCGAAGCCTTACGCTGCGTGGACGAAGTGATTATTTTTGACGAAGACACGCCTTACGAATTAATCCGGAAAATTCAACCGGATGTCTTAGTGAAAGGCGCTGATTATAAGCCCGAAGACATTGTTGGCTACGACATCGTAAAGGCCAAAGGTGGCGAAGTGCGCACAGTGAAATTTGTTGAAGGTCATTCAACGTCCGGTATTGTTGCCAAAATGTGTTGATTATTTTAGCTCCAACATTCGTTCGGATTTATTGATTGTAAATTCGCCCAATCCTTTCAAGGCCGCGGCATTCAGAATAAGCGGCGCAGGAAGTTCATCGGCCACCATCACCGAAATATTATTCAAAACAACCTTTCCGATTTTCAATTCACGTAGGGTAATGACGGCATCTTTTACAATATCGCCTTCCTCGTCAAACGATTTTTCTTTGTCTTTGAAATCGTTCTTATTGATTTTTCCTGTGCGTAAAAGCCGCATGGCTTCTTCGGTTCCGATGAGATTTTGTTTGGCTTTTTCATCATAAACAAACGTAAAACTTGTACCATTGACTACAACGGGAATTTCCGGCAATCCGTTCGGATTATTGCGGTACGGTATTTTTTTGTCGTCCTCTACATTAGCCATCGTAACTAAGTTATCAAGAGATGTTGAGTTTCCTTCGGCAGGCGGAATAAAGTCATCACGCAAAATACTAAACTCTGTTCTACGGTTGAGTTGATGCGCTATTTCTTGTTGGTCTTTCGGCAAACTTTGGATAAAATCTTCAGTCAACATATCGCCGGAAACCAGCGAGAGAGTAGTTCTTCCGTGAGTTATATTTGTATTTTGCAAGAACAGGCGAGGCGCCCGCGAACCATACCCTTTTGCTACCAAACGACCCGGATGAATACCGCGCGAAATCAAGTAATCCACTACGGCTTGCGCACGAAATTGCGACAGCGAATCGTTGGTCATCGCAATCGGCCTGCTATCCGTGTGTGATGCTAATTCGATTACCAATCGAGGATTGCGTTCCAGCAATTCAATTAACCCCATCAAAGAGTCTTGATATTGCTCTTTCAAATCCCATTTGGCCAAATCATACAAAATATCGGGCAACATAACTGCGCCTTTGGGCAAGGGTTTGATACGAAAATCCCGAACAATATCTTTACCGTTGCTTAGGCCTACGGTTGTTTCGGTGGCTTCGTTTTCCATATATCCCGATTTGGTGATATAAAGTTTATAGGTTACATTTTGTTTAATTTGAGTTTCATCAAAGCGATAAAACCCTTTTGCATTGGTAGATGCCTGCACGGAAAGGCCGTCGGAACCTACAATCTGAACGGTTGCTTGCGGCACTAACTGCATCGTTTCATCATCACGAATTACACCCGAAATAGAATAATTAATCGAAGGTAAAACAAAACTCCAAACATCATCTCCACCGCGTCCTTCCTTACGATTGGACGTAAAAAAACCACGTTCTTCTCCTGCTGCAAACGTAATGCCGAAGTCGTCGGCACTCGAATTAATCGGCACTTGCATATTTTCGGGCTTACTCCATTCATCGTCGGTTTTCGAACTCATAAAAACATCGAACCCACCTAATCCCGAATGTCCGGTGGATGCAAAATAAAGCGACGTATCTCTCAAAAACGGCCAACCTTCTTTGCCCGCAGTGTTGATATTCGGACCTAAATTTTTCGGTTCTTCAAATGGGCTGTTTGCATCGCTGCGTGTGGCTATCCACAAATCCAAATCGCCATAGCCGCCTTCCATATTTGATGTGAAGAGCATGATTTTTCCATCGGTGCTCACCCACGGATGCACGCAATCGGCGGTAGAATCCAGCGATAAAGGCACATATTCGGGTTCACTCCACGTATCGCCTTCAAATCGGGAGGTGTAAATCAAACAGCCGCTTTGTTTTTTGCGTTGATTGGCGCAAAGAGTAAAAAAAACGGTGTATCCGTCGTTGATGAAAAATGCGTCGGCCTCGTTGGCTGTTGTGTTCAGCGTTTTTTCCGTATCCAATAGGGTAGGTGTGCTCCAACCGCCTTTTTTATCTTGTGAAGTTACAAATAAATCGGTGAAACGTTGACCTGTCCAATCGTCCAACTTCTTACCAGTTGCGCCTTCGCGGGCAGAAGTGAAAATTAATGTTTGTCCGGAATTATCTAAAAAACGTGGCGCCCAATCATTATCTTTTGAATTGATTTTTTTGATATTTTCGACTAAATAACGACTGGGATTTTTCAGCCATTTATCGGCATCTTTGCAGGCATCAAGCACGTCTTGAGCGTTTTCATCATCGGGAACCAATTCCAAATAATTTTCAAATTCGGCAATAGCATCTTCATATTCACCGTTGAAACGGTAAATTTCGCCCAAATGATAATATACTTTCGGCTCAACATTGTAATAGCGTGCTTTGACGGCTTTTTTATATTGTGCAACGGCTTTTCTGTATTGTCCGGACAAACGGTAGCATTCCGCAATTTGGTATAGAACGCGGTTTTTAGCGGCCTCGTTTTTTTTTCCGACTTTGGTAAAAGCCTTTTGGTAAAGCGTTGCGGCATAGTTGTATTGCGACAAATTAAAGGCTTTGTCGGCTTTTTCAACGGCTTTCTGGGCAACGCCCACCGTTGAAACCAACAAACAAATCACAAAAAAACTATATCTCAATATTTTCATAGCCACAGAATATTTTGCAAAGATACGAAAAAAAATTGAGAATTGAAAATGGAAAATTGAGAATGAATCGTGTTAAAATAAAAATTTGCTTTTTCTTCCGATAATTCGTAATTCCTAATTCCTAATTCCTAATTTTTTCGTATCTTTGCCCAATGAAAAAACTTACCCAACACGATGTTTTCAATATCATTTCTGCGCAGTTTCCGTTCGAGCCAACAACCGACCAAACGCTGATGACAGAACGGTTGAGCGAGTTTTTGATTCGCTTTCGAGAGCCATCGTTATTTGTGATGAAAGGGTATGCCGGAACAGGGAAAACCACGATGGTTGGGGCTTTTGTGAGAGCATTGCCGAATTTTAATTTACGAGCAGTGTTGCTTGCGCCAACAGGCCGTGCAGCGAAGGTTTTGGCAGGATATTCGGGACAACAAGCGTTGACCATTCACAAGAAAATTTACAAAACGACAACCGATGAATTTGGCGGCTATAAAACCATTTTACAAAAAAATCCGCATCGCAATACGATTTTTATAGTTGATGAGGCCTCTATGATTCCCGACATCAACCTTTCTCCGGAAACTAATCTTTTCGCCGTTCGCAGCCTGCTGGAAGATTTAGTTTCATACGTTCATAGCGGTGTAAATTGCAAATTGGTTTTGGTTGGTGATACGGCACAACTCCCACCGGTAGGGCTTGACGCAAGTCCGGCGTTGGATTTGGAATTTTTACAAGCCACATTCGATTGCGAGATTTTTTCGGAAGAGATGCGTGAAGTTGTCCGTCAATCACAGGATTCAGGCGTTTTGTATAATGCCACATCGCTTCGTGTCAAATTGGCAACGGACGATTTTTCACTACCGTTATTTGACATTGATGGTTATACCGACATCAAAAAAATCAACGGCTCGGAACTTGAAGATGCCTTGAATGAAGCCTATTCCAAGCATTCGGCAGATGAGGTTGTCATCATCACACGTTCGAATAAACGTGCGAATTTATTCAATCAGGAAGTTCGCAATCGCTTGCTGTTTCGGGAAGAAACACTGTCCGGCGGCGACTTGATGATGGCACTTAAAAATAATTATTTTTGGCTTCCAAAAACTTCGGATATTGGATTTATTGCAAATGGTAATATGCTGGAACTTCAACGTATTCGCGGATTTGAAGAGATGTATGGATTTCAATTCGCTAATGTAAGTTTACGACTGACAGATTATCCCGACGAACCAAGTTTGGACGTAAAATTGCTTTTAGATACCATTTCCACCGAAACGCCGGCACTCTCTTACCAAGATTCCATGCGGCTTTGGAATGAAGTAAGCAAAGACTACGAGCATATTCCCAACAAACGCAAACGCTTTGCCGAAATCAAACAAAATCCTTATCTCAACGCCCTGCAAGTTAAATTCGCTTATGCGCTCACGGCACATAAAACCCAAGGCGGACAATGGAAAGCCGTGTTTATCGACCAAGGTTATTTCACCGATGATATGCTGAATGCCGAATTTTTGCGTTGGCTTTACACGGCTCTCACACGCACGACGGAAACCGTGTATTTGGTCAATTTTTCGGAAGGCTTTTTTTAATTGAATTTAGAAAGGCATATAATTTTGATTTTCATCAAAATACGTGCTTTTTCAAAATAATTTTCCATTTTCAATTCACCATTTTCAATTTTTTTTCGTATCTTTGCACCCCGAAACGGAAAGATGGCCGAGTGGTCGAAGGCGCACGCCTGGAAAGTGTGTAGGCTCCAAAAGGGCCTCCAGGGTTCGAATCCCTGTCTTTCCGCAAAATCTTTTGAAATACCAAAAAACACTGATATTTCAAAAGATTTGCCAAGAAAAACGGCGCACAAACGGCGCACGATTCATGTTAGCGAATATTTTTTATTTTGTTGATCCAATCAACGAGGTAAAAAAAAATGTCCACAACTCAACAAAAAGTTTTCTTCGCCACACAAGGCTATCTTCCGGCAGAACTTCATGAACTTAAAACATGGCGAATTGTTTATTATGCCATACATCCGGAAACCGGAAAACTTGCACGAAAAGCCATCAAATGCAACCGAATCAAGAACCTTTCGTTGCGCCGTGCTTTTGCAAAAAAAATGTGTTCTGAAATCAATGAAAAACTTGCAAGCGGTTGGAATCCATTTTTAGAGCAGGAATGTGGCAAAGGTTTCACGAAATTAGTTGATGCCCTGCATACCTTCAAAGAGGAAAAAAACAGGGAGCTACGCGAAGATTCCACACGCTGTTACAATTCCTACGTTAAAACACTTGACGAATGGCTCACCAAGCGAAATGAAAGCAATATCTTGAGCATTTCATTCAGTAAACAGCACGCTTTAGACTTGCTGACTGATATCTATATTAAAAACAAAGTAAGTAACCGGACATACAACAATTATCTCACATTTTTCAGAACGCTATTCAATTGGATGATTGAACGAGAATACTGCAAAGTGAATCATTTTACCAAACTTTCCAAAAAGAAAAACGAGGAAAAACGGCGCGATGTGATTCCTGCAGATATTCGAGTAAAACTGGAAAATCATTTGCGGGCCAACGATCAACCGTTTTTGTGTGTTTCGCTGCTTTGTTATGGCTGCTTGATACGGCCCAAAGAAATATTGAATTTGAAATCGGGCGACTTTCTGATGAAAGACCAAATCGTGCGGATACCGGCAAATGTGGCAAAGAATGGAAAAAGCCGTGATGTGGCCATGCCGGACTATGTCGCTGCCGAAATCTTGCAACTTGGACTTGACAAAATCCCTTCTGATCATTATGTTTTTTCGGATAAATTCCGACCGGGAAAAACAAAGAAAAACACACGCGACATTGGGCGATATTGGCAGAACCTGCGCGATACGCTGAATATGCCGAAAAACATTTCATTTTACAGCCTTAAGGATTCGGGTATTACAGACATGTTAGATGCCGGTGTCCCGACTAAAGTGGTGCAGCATCACGCCGACCACAGTTCAATCGCCATGACGGAAAAGTACGACCACAAAAATTTCCAAATCTATAAGGATACCATTTCGCAAATACAAACGCGATTTACCTAAACGTTTCGTCGAATGTGGCATCGAACACTCTGTGATCAGTCGCCGGCAAAGGTTTGTTAAAATCTAACGGTGCGAATAAG
>QMCD01001686.1_pt1 | contig 18646 bp, 16 predicted proteins | sample 1821841 | NCBI WGS metagenome assembly QMCD01 (sample SAMN01991225, study PRJNA193472) | Termite gut metagenome, whole genome shotgun sequencing project. | isolation source: worker | host: Macrotermes natalensis
GGCGGCCGCTCATGCAGATATAGTTGTAAGAAGCGAAGTTAAGCACTTCGCGCCCGTTTACTAGAGATACATCCCGTAATACGCTGTCGTGGCGTATAAAGTATGGATCGGGCAAGTTGCCCATTTCGCTTAGCCTATGCTGAAACGCCATGTATTCGCGCGAATCGGTAAAGCTTGTAACGGGCGCGGCGTCCCCCAGCGCCGCGGGCGCGGCAATATCGGCCTGTCCCGTGCGCTTGCGCCAGATAAGGCGGGTTATATCGTCCACGGTAAAACACGAGCGGTATTCGCCTTCGTCGATCATCATGCCAAAAGCCGTTTCCACGCGAACCAAAAGATTTAGGCTGTCGAGGCTATCCCCTCCCAAATCGTCTATGAAATGCTTGTCGTGGCCGATCTCGGAGGGATCTAAGGTTAGCGTTTCCGCGAAGCAGCGCGCGACAGCCTCGCGTATTTCGAACATCGTGGGCGGCAGATCGCCGGATGCCGATTCGTTAGCCACTACAGCGCTTACAGCGCTTGTGCCAATTGTACCGGAAAGCATGTCCACCGGCCGGACGTCGATGCCCTCGGCTTCGATCAATTCCTTTAGCTTCTGCCGCCGGACTTTGATACCGTTGGCAAGCGGTAACGGCTGCGCAGCCACGAAAAGGCGGCGCACGCGCTTCAATACCGGCAATTGCGCGTTTATTGCCGTTATTTCCGCGGCGACGCGCGCGACAGCCTCATTATCCGTGCCGCAATCGGGAAGCTGGAAGACGAGGGATATATCCTCGTATATCGTGCGGTTCGCAAGGGCAAGTATACACAGCTGCTCTACGCCCGAAACGGCGCTGAATGAATCCTCGAGTTCGTCGGGGTAGATATTTTCTCCGGATTCGTTAATTATGACTTCTTTCAAACGCCCTTCAATATAGAGGCAGCCTTTCTCCAGCCGCGCGATATCGCCGGAGCGGAACCAGCCGTCCTCTCCGTATTCGGGTCCAAAGCGCTCGCCGTTTATAAGGCGCGCTTTGTGCATGCTCTCCCCTCGTATCAAGAGCTCGCCTACATCCGTTTCACGGCCGTTTGCGTCCACGGCCTTATAACGGATGGTGCTGATGGGCGTCCCCGTACAGCCCGTCATACGATAGCGCGCCTGTGGCCTGGTTTCGAAGGATGTTAATCCGCTTTCCGTCATGCCGAAACCCGGCATGGGATAATAGCCGAGCGCGTTTATGATCCTGAGCGTTTCGAGCGGAATATGGCTGCCGCCCACAAGCACAGTGCGGATCGAATCGCCGAGCAGGCGGCGCTGGATGGAGCGCGTTAAAAGCGGCGCAATATCCGGCCCTAAACGCGGAAGCAGGCGCTGGATACCGTTGCTTATGGCAAAAAGCGCCCGTAAAACGCGCTCCTTACCGGGGCTTTCTTGCCGCACTTTTTTCCAGAGGCCGTTTACAAGATTGTTTAGCAGCAAAGGCACTACGATGAGATTGGTTACGCGGAAGCGTTTGCAGGTTTCTTGTATAGTAAGCGGCGCACGGTCTTTTAGATAGACGACGGTTTTCCCCGTTACGGGGAACAGCACGCAATGCACCATAAAGCCGAGGATATGATGCATGGGCAAAAACGCGAGATGCCTAACGGGATCCTTTGCGTCCTTTATCAGGCGCGGGCATTCCGTGATCTTCGGGATAACGCCGATGGCCTCGCCGACTATGGCGTTTTCGCCGAAGACGTAGACCTTGGAGGCGTTCGTCGTACCGGACGTACACAGCGCGATTTCGTCCGCGAAGCGAGGCGCAAAATCTGCGTCTTGCTTTGCGGCGGCCAGCTCGTCCGCCGTTATTAACGTTATCGCTGGTTCCAAAGCAGGCGCATTGCCAACAAGCGCCACAGCGCCGGACGCCGACAGAAGATTTTCCGTCATGAGCGGCGTATTGCCCGCGCTGAACAAAACGGGCTTATAGCCCGCCATAATGAGACCCCAAAACGCGACGGGCCAATGATAGCGGTTTTCCATCATCAGCGCGACGAAGCGGCCTTCGTTTTGCTCTCCTATCCGGCCGCGGATAAGCGCTGCCGCGGCGCGGATATCCTCATCGAACTCGCGAAAGCTCTTTCTATGTTCGTTTCCCTCGGCGTCGAGCCAAAGGGCTGCCGTTTTGTCCGGATCCGTCCTGATAATTACATCGTAAAGAGCTTCGAACCGCTTTTCGCTTTGTATAAGGCGATTGAGCCTGGATAATTCATCTTTCAGCATATTTTGCCGCCGCGCAAAATCAGATTTCTCATATTAGCTATCCTTTTCATAATCTTTTTAGTGCGTTTTTGATATATTGCATGCTATTATATCATAATAAAACCGCTTTACCAGCCTTGGCCAATTATATTTTCACATCCATATTCCAAACTATAACCAAATCTGCTATGATATAGAAAAACAGGAACGGATTGAAGCAATCCGTTACTATATGGGAGGTTCTAATGAAAAAAATCGCACTTATTCTAACTGTTCTCATGATTCTTTCGGCGGGCGCTGCCTTTGCGTTGCCCGGCGAAGCGGATGCGCCGATGCTGACGACCTATGAAGTCGTCGCCGCCGCAGACCAACAACTAAACGAGGCGGAAAGCTTCGAGATGGATTTAATGCTCGTGTTGGCGATGAGCGCCGAAGGCGAAAACGTTGCGGCGAATATTGACGCGAACATGAAGTTCATACTCGATCCGCTTGCGTTTGCCATGGTTTTCGATATGGCGATTGTGCCTGAACTCGACGAAGCGATCAGCGCCGAAATATACCTGCGCACGGAGGACGGCGTGCCGGTAATATACGCTGAAGCTCAAGATGAAGTCATACGCATGTCGCTCGAAGGCCTCGAAGAATTGATCGCCATGCTGTCCAGCGAAATGGGCGATTTGTTCGAAGCAGAAACCGCGCCGGTATCGCCGGAGGATTATGACAGAATGGCGTTTATGGGCGAAACGACGCTTAACGGCAAGACGGTGTATATTATCGAAGCCGAGCCGAGTATCCCCGTAAAAGAGATGCAGGATGTTTTCAGCGCCATGGGCCTGGATGATATGTACAGCGAGCTGGGTATCAGCACGTCGGCCTTCATTTCGGCCTACGAAGGTATGACGTTCACCTACTACATCGACAGGGCGACGCATCAATACGTCCGCATGGAGATGGATCTGACGGGCATTATGCGCAATATGATGGCGAGCATGGGCCTTACCGACGAAGTTTATGTGAGCATTGACCAATATTCTGTCGTTATAGATATCAAGGATATCAATAAGGTCAAGCCGTTCGACGTTCCGAAGCGGATTTTAAACAACGCCGAGGATATGGGCGATCTATTCGGCGCGGGCGATATCGGCGTTATCGGCGGGGCCGACGGCCCGACGGCGGTCATAACGGAAGAATATTTCGACCAAATCGACTGGGAAGCCCTCATGGAGGCGGACGAGGCCGCTTTAGAAGCGTATGTGGATGCCGACGGCAATATCGACTACGCCGCGCTGGCCGAGGCGTATCCGGCGTTATAAAAAGCAATCTCGGTTTTACGAATAAATCGTATTTTTAGGGTCGCGGACGCGCAATGCGCGCCCCTACAGGATTAGAATGATTCTCTATTACTCAAAAAAGCGGCGAAGCCGCTTTTTTGAGTGCCAAATTTTGATACGCAACACTGATAAAGCAAATATTGTCGGCATAAGTTTCCCTTAACTTTTTTTATAATGGGGCTTGTAAAGCATTTTTAATGGATATATGCTTGATTTATGAGAGCGCTCTTCCAAAAAATTTAGGAGAAAACATATGAACCAAGAAAAAATAACGGCTTTAGAACAACTAATAAACAAGGATTATGCAAATACGGCAGGTATCGTTATCTTAAAAAACGGCGATCCGGTATATGCCAGTTATTTCAACGACTGTACCGCCGATACTGCTATTCATGTATTTTCGGTAACAAAAAGCGTCGTTTCCATATTGATTGGTATCGCTATTGACAAAGGGTTCATCAAAAGCACGGAACAGAAGGTGTTGGATTTCTTCCCGGACTATAAAATTAAGCGGGGGGAGAAAACAATACAAACTATTTCTATTGAGACAATGCTGACCATGACCGCGCCGTACAAATTCAGATCCGCGCCTTATACAAAGTATTTTACCAGCGAAGATTGGGTAAAAGCAGCCCTCGATTTATTGGGAGGTAAAAAGCCGATCGGGGAATTCCGCTATGCTCCTCTCATAGGGCCGGATATTTTGTCGGGCATACTGGCGAAATCAACAGGTCAAGCTGTTCTCGATTTCGCCAAAGAACATCTATTTGCTCCGCTTGGAATCGCTGTGGCGGCTAACATAACTTTTGAGACCAAAGAAGAACAATTGGCGTTTAATAAAACAAAAGGTATCAGCGGCTGGGTCGCCGACCCAAAAGGGATAAATACGGCAGGCTGGGGGCTTACCCTAACGGCCATGGATATGGCAAAAATCGGGCAGCTATATTTAAACGGCGGGAAATGGAACGGCAATCAAATTGTTTCGGCGAAATGGGTAGAAGAGAGCCTTAAAGAACACAGCCGATGGGCAGAAATAAATCTGCCATATGGTTACTTATGGTGGATCGGGGTCGGGAATGGCTATGCGGCTATGGGAGACTGCGGAAATGTGATTTATGTCAACCCAAACAAAAATATAGTCGTTTCTGTTGCTTCCCTTTTCAAGCCGACGGCAAAGGATAGAATAGAATTAATTACAGAATATATTGAGCCGATATTTGAAGATCGAGCATCATAAACCGGGCTTATTGTATCCCCTGTCGCCATAGGGCGTAAGCTTTTCCAGCCATTTGCCCTCCATCTGGCGCACTTCGTAGCGCACGTCCAGCATATCCTCGGTGCTCTTTTCTTCGAGTACCTCGTAGCTGAACGCGCTCGGGCCAAATTCATTCCAATCCTTTTGCAAGGCAAGGTTCATATGCCGTCCGAGCTCCAGCTGCGTGCGCTGCGAAGCCCATTTGTTTTTTAAGTTGGGAAAGCCCATGATGAAGAGCTTGCCGTTCTTTTCGTTCTTTATTTGAACGACGCCCATAATCGTCTTTTGTTGCTTATATGCTTCGAGCAATTCCTTGCGTTTTTGCTTTTCCAAAATGATTCCTCCTTCGAATGGTTTTTGGAATACCAAAAATCGGGATAGTTCGAATTATAGCACGGTATTCTTTGTCCGGCAAATTGTGTGGGAACGCTAATACAGGAAAAAACATAATATGCATTGTCTAAATACGATATTTACTTGCACGGAAGGTGGTGGCGATGGTTATTCCTGATGGCTTTAGTATGAACACGAATACGAATATCCAATCGAATAATCTTTCGCGCGAGGATACGGTAAATCAGGCCATACACGCCATAGCGGCGGAGGATGCCGGATTCAGCCGTATTCTCGACGCTCAAAGCGAAAGGCTGCGCTATATTATTGGAATCCTGCCCGGACAAAGCGGCCGGGAGCCTGCGCTTGAGCGGGCAATTCTGGCGAGCGATAGTGTCCGCCGGACGATTCAAATCATAACCAATATGCAAATGATCTCAAATCAAAAGCTGTCGGAGCTTCTCGAGGACGGCTCCGGACAATTATAACTGCATAAAAAAAATCAGCTTATTATGTCACAACCCAATTCCGCCGATGTCTAATTATAGAGAAGACAAAACGGGAGATGAATACTTTTATGCAAACGGAACAATTTTCTTTTGTGGACAAGGCCGTAAACGGCGACAAACAAGCCTTGGAAGAATTGTTGCTCGGCGTACGGGATATGGTTTACAACCTGTCATTACGTATGCTGGGAAGTCCTCAAGACGCCGAGGACGCCTCGCAGGAAATCTATATCCGTATTATCACCAGGCTATCCACATTTAAAAAGGAAAGCTCGTTTTCAACTTGGGTATACCGCGTAGCCGCCAATCATCTTTTGAATTATAAAAAATCAATGTTCTCGAAGGCGCCGCCGCTTAGCTTTGAATACTATGGCGCGGACATCGAAGCGGGGTTTATCGATTCAAGCGGTACGGCCGGCGGCGTAGATGAGGACTTATTGGCGCAGGAGCTGAAAATGTCTTGTACTAACGTTATGCTCCAATGCTTTGATCCAGAAAGCCGCCTGATCTATATATTGGGCACGATGTTTCATGTGGATAGCCGGATATGCGGTGAGATTTTAGAGATCACGCCGGAGGCGTACCGGCAGCGACTTTTACGCTTACGGCAAAGAATGGCCGCGTTTCTCGGTGAATATTGCGGCTTGGCGTCCTCCGCAAAATGCAATTGCAAAAAGCGCGTGGGTTACGCGATAAAGAACCGCCGGCTAAATCCCGAATACTTGGAATACTCTGCGCTTGAGAAGGCGGATAACTCGGAATATATACTGGCGATGGAAGAAATGGATGCTCAATCTCATGTTTTCGCGAATCTCCCTCGCTACCGCTCGCCGCAAACAATAAGAGATTTTCTGCAAAAAATCCTGCATTCCGAGGATATGGACACGATTCTACACGCTAAAACACAGTGATAACGCATGTCACAAAATAAAATTTAAGGGGATAATGCTTTGACTACATTTTTACTTACGCTGCTTACCGGGGTCGTCTTTGGCACAATTGATATTTTGCCCATGCTCAAAATGAAACTGGACAAGTTCTCTATCCTATCGGCTTTCGTGTTTTATCTCGTTGTGCCTTTTATTGTTTTTAATACCGATTTATTCGCTATGGCCTGGTGGCTTAAAGGCGGAGTGATTTCTCTGCTACTGGCGCTGCCGGTCGTGATAATTGTCGCAAAGGACGGAATAAAAGCAATCATGCCGATGATCGCGATGTCTATCGTACTTGGCACGCTGATAGGCGTAGTCGGAAAATTTGTATTGCAGATTTTATAAAAAAGGCGGTGCGCTTGTGAACAATATTATAGAATATCTTTCGGATTTGGAGAAAAACAATAATCGGGAGTGGTATCACGCGAATAAGGATCGCTATCAAAAGGCAAACGCCGATTTCGAGCGTTTTATCGAAAAGCTGATATTATTAATCGGCGAATATGACGACAGCGTGCTTCATAACGCGCCAAAGGATTTAACTTTTAAGCTGGTACGCGATACGCGGTTCAGCAACGACAAATCGCCGTATAATCCGGCGTTTCGGGCGCACATTTCGTCAAAAGGCAAGCTGCCCGTTCCCGTAGGCTATTATATTTCGTTCGCGCCTGGAAACCGTTCGTTTTTAGGCGGAGGACTATTCGCCCCCATATTCAAGGAAGCAACGGCGATGGTTCGCGATTATATTAGCGCGCACGGCGAGGAGTTCGAAAAAATAATCAAGGACAAACATTTTTCGGAATACTTTACAGTGAGAGGCGAAGCGTTGAAAAATGTTCCAAAGGGCTATAACGCAGACCACCCGCAGGCGGAATACTTGAAAAACAAGAGTTGGTTTTTGGAATATCCGATTGCCGACGCGTCGCTTGATAACATCGATGCCTTCGCCGGACAAGCAGCAACACTATTCCGATATATGAAGCCTTTTAACGATTACCTGAACAAGGCGCTGATTGATTTTACGATGCCGACGAGATAAAGGGTACGAAGCCAAGCCCTAAAAAGACGGGAGCACTTTTTGCTCCTTTTTACAACTGCATGCATAACAAAAATGCGGCTCACGCCGCATTTTTGCCGTTATATACTAAACCAGCAGGCTTAGAACCTTTTCCACTACGCGCTCTACCGTAAAGCCGAACTTCTCGAATAGAATATCGGCCGGAGCGGAAGCGCCGAAATGGTCGATAGCGAGGACGTCGCCGTCGAGGCCGACGTATTTATGCCAGCCGAAGCTGCTCCCTGCCTCGATCGCAACGCGGGCGCGTACGCTCGATGGCAGAACGCTCTCGATATAGGAATCGTCCTGCATGTCGAAAAGCTCCATACACGGCATAGAAACCACGCGCGCGTCGATGTCCTTTGTGATAAGCTCCTCTTGAGCATTGATCGCTAGCTCTACTTCCGAGCCGGAAGCGATAAGGATTACATCGGGCTCGGCGTTTTCGGAGTCGGAAATGATATAACCTCCGCGCAGCGCCTTCGGGCCGCTCTCGTCGTACAGCGGCAGATTCTGGCGCGTAAGCGCAATAGCCGTCGGGCCTTCATGGCACAGCGCCGCGAGATACGCCGCGACTGTCTCTTTAGAGTCCGCCGGGCGGAACATCAACGCGTTCGGCATGGCGCGTATCGCCGCAAGCTGCTCGATGGGCTGATGCGTCGGGCCGTCCTCCCCTACGCCGATGGAATCGTGCGTCAGGATATAGATCACGCGCTGTTCCGTAAGCGCGTTCATGCGCAGTGCATTCTTGAGATAATCGCTGAAAACAAAGAACGTCGCGCAATACGGGATTAAACCGCCGTGCAGCGCGATACCGTTACACGCCGCCGCCATCGCGAATTCGCGCACGCCGAAGTGAACATTCGCGCCTTCGGGCGTTTGAGCGGAAAAATCGCCGCGGCCTTTGATATAGCTCTTATTGGAGGGCGCCAAATCCGCCGAGCCGCCAAAGAGATTCGGTATAGCCTTCGAAAGCCGCTTAAGAACTTCTTCGGAGGAAACACGAGTCGCCATTTTGCCGGAAAAATCCCAAAGTGCTTTATCTTCAAACAAGCTAGCGGAAACTTCACCGCGCATATAGGCGTCCCATTCCTCCGCGAGCGACGGATGCTGCGCACGATAGTCGATGAAAAGCTCGTTCCACGCGGCTTCCTGTTTTGCAAGGCCTTTAACCACGCCCGCCATATTATCCTTTAGCTCCTTTGGCAGCTCGAAAGCCTCGTCGCAAGGCCAATTGAGATTCGCGCGCGTCGCTTTGATGTTATCGTCGCCGAGCGGTTCGCCATGAGCCTTTGCCATGCCGGCAAGCGGCGAGCCGTATGCGATTTGCGTAGTGATGATAATCAGCGAGGGCTTGCCTTTTGTTGCCTTCGCGGCCTCGATAGCTTGAAGAATCGCGTCCATATCGTTACCGTCGGCGATCTCCTGTACGTGCCAGCCGTACGCTTCGTAGCGCTTGCCGACGTTTTCGTGAAACGCTAGGTCCGTCGAGCCTTCGATTGTGATGGCGTTCGAATCGTAGAACAAAATCAGCTTGTCGAGCCCCATCGTAGCCGCCATGGAGGACGCCTCCGACGCGATGCCTTCCATCATGCAGCCGTCGCCCGCGAGGCAATAGGTGTAATGATCTACGACATTGAAGCCGTCTCGATTGAATTTTGCCGCAAGATGTTTTTCCGCCATAGCCATACCGACAGCCGTCGCAACGCCCATGCCCAGCGGCCCACCCGTCGCCTCGACGCCGACCGTATGGCCGGACTCCGGATGACCGGGCGTTTTGGAGCCCCACTGGCGGAAGTTTTTTAAGTCTTCGATCGTCGTGCCGTAGCCTAAAAGGTGTAGCGTAGAATAGAGCATCATCGAGGCGTGTCCCGCCGAAAGCACAAAACGATCTCGATCGGCCCAATTCGGGTTTAGCGGGTTGTGGCGCATGGCCTTTGAATACAACGCGTATACCGTCGGCGCAGAGCCCATCGCGAGGCCGGGATGGCCGCTTTTGGCCTTCTGTACAGCGTCGATCGTAAGGATTCTGATTGCGTTTACCGCGAGTTGGTCGAGTTTTTGCATATGTTTCCTCCAAATAAAAAATTATATTGATTTATAGCTAATTGCTTTCATCTATTACCGGGGCATGCCGCGCGCGAACCTATACAGCGGCTCCAACTGGATAAATCCCCGTTTCAGCTCGTCTAGCAGCGAAGCATCACACGCGTTTTTTATCGGTTCGCAATCCTTGCCCGCATAGAATCCCTTTTTATTTACGATTCGGAGTATTTCCGGCGGCGCATCCTTTACCTTCGGACGCTTAAAATCCTCTCCAAAGAGCGAAAATCCAGCCTTATCAAGCCTTTTTACTATAGAAACCAGATGGGCTTCCTCCGCCTCGGCGCGTACCCGGACTTTTTCCATCAACGCCGGGAGCGCGCCGTACGTCCCGCAGCCATAGGAGTAGCGTTCAGGCGATATTTCGAAATAAAATACAAAACCGTCTGAGAGGCGCTTGTCCTCTTCGCGCCTGAAAGTAAACCACATATGGTCGCGAAACGGCGATTTGTCTGCGGAAAAGCGCGTATCGCGATGAATACGCGAGACGCAGCTTGCCGGCTTCGTTATTAGCAGCGGATCGATTTTATTTATAGTAGGCTCTAGCCCGCTTACCAGCGCACGCAGAGGGTCGCGTACGCTCTTATTGAAGCGCTCGCGGTTGGCCTCGAAAAACGCCTTTTCGTTTTGCAGCCTAAGCTCGAATAAGAAAGCGAACGCATCCATAGGTATCCCTGTAAATTCCATATCTATCGCCTCCCTTCTGTATGCTTTCCATAGTATACAGCATTCATGGCGAAAATTCAAAGCTTGTGCGGTTTTAACTTGACTTTTTTGAGCGCGATTCGTCATACTGGATACGAAAGATAATATTGACGCCCTGTAGGGGCAGAGCTTGTCTCTGCCCGAATAGGGCAAACACAAGGTTTGCCCCTACATTATTCGGAGGAGCTAAGTTATGCAACATCTCACCCTCATGGCCGCCGCGCCAGTAGTAGCCTTATGCGATCCAACGCGCAATCTTGGCGCGATTCTCGCTGTAATTGACGCCGCAAAGGCGCAAAACGCCGATATTATAGTGCTGCCGTCGCTGTGCCTAACGGGCGCGACGGCGGGCGCTTTGCTTCGTGCACCGCTGTTGCTCGACGCCGCGCGGGAAGCTCTGGTGGAAGCGGCAAAGGCCGTCCCCGATGGGATGCTCGCCGTGCTTTCGCTGCCTGTCAAGCTAAACGAGCACGTTTTCGAATGCGCCGCGCTCATCGATGGAGGCAAGCTCGCGGCGCTCGTGCCGAGGCTGGACGAACCGCTGCCGTTTCGGTTTCATCCGGGCCTTAGCATTTCGCAAACGCCGGAAACGTACGATGGCATACCCGTATTGCGCGACGGCGTCTATCGTTCGGCGTCTATCGGCGATGCGCGCGTCGTGTTTACTTTAGAATCTATTACGACCGGAGGGCTGCATCTATGCCCTAACGCCGACAACGCTACAATCCGCTCAAAAAACGAATTACAGCACGCGCTTCTACAGGCGCGAAGCCGTGGCGCGACGGCGGTATACGCGTCGCCTAACGAAGGCGAATCCGTGACGGACTACGTATTCGAAGGACATTGCGCGATACTTTCAGACGGAGAAATCCAATCCGGCGCTCAAGAAATCTGCGTAGCGTCGAGGCTTTCAGGCGCCGCCTATCCCCCACCGCCGGAGCTCAAAACGGACAAACGCTTCCCGTTTCTTTCGGAGGATAGTTCGCTTGCGCAAAAGGAACTGCTTCGCGTATTGCCTTTGCAAGCAATTGCGTTAAAACGCCGCGTGCGGCATATACGAGCGGACGGCTTCCTCGTCGGCCTGTCCGGCGGCTTGGATTCGACCCTTGCGCTGCTGGCGTGCGTCAGCGCCGCGGACAGTATGGGCATGCCGTTAAAAAACATCCTCGCCGTGACCATGCCGGGTTTTGGCACAAGCAATCACACTAAATCCAACGCCGAAACCCTAGCTAAAGCGCTCGGCGTATCTTTTGAGGAAATTTCTATAGCCGACGTTTGCAGCCGCCATTTTAAAGATATTCACCAAAGCGAAACGGACTATTCTATCACGTTTGAAAACGCGCAGGCGCGCATGCGCACGCTAACGCTGCTAAATATCTCCAATCAGCGGAATCTGCTGTTCGTCGGCCCAGGCGACTTATCCGAGCTCGCCTTGGGCTGGACGACTTTTGGCGGCGACCATCTTAGCTCGTACGCCATCAACGGCTCCGTGCCCAAGACGCTCGTTCGCAAAACAGTCGAGTTTGCGGCGAACAGCACCCGGTTTACAAGCGCGCAAAATACGCTCGCTTCGATCCTCGGAACGCCCGTTAGCCCCGAGCTTATCCCCGGAGGAGCAAACGCGCAGCCGACCGAAAGTATCTTGGGCGACTACGCGCTGCACGATTTCTTTATTTACCATATCCTGAAAAACATGCTCGCTCCGAAGGAGCTTTTGAGCGCGGCGCATACCGCCTTTAAAGGGCTGTATTCTACGGAGCAAATAGAACAGGCGCTTCGAACGCTGTTGTCTCGCTTTTTCAAACAGCAGTTCAAGCGCAACTGCATGCCGGAGGGACCGCAAATAACCGCCATTTCCCTTTCGCCGCGCAGCTTGTTATTGCCGAGCGATGCAGACGGAGCATTGTTTCAGCTAAATATGTAGGGACGCCATACATGGCGTCCGTGATCAAAATAAACGCTGATGGGATATCACGGACACGATATATCGTGTCCCTACTGGATTTCGGTTTAATCAGCGTATTCCTAGGTAATCGAATCCGATATCCTCGATAGCCGCGCGAATGCCATCCTCGCCGCACTGGGCTTCGTCCAAATCGATTGACGCCGTACCCGCCGCGAGGTCAACGCTAACGTCCGAAACGCCGTTTAGCGCTTCCAGCGCCTCCGTAACGGACTTTTTGCAGTGGTCGCAGCTCATGCCGCCGATTTTAACTATACGCTTTGCCATAACGATCCCTTTCCTGATTACGATTTATTCTTCATAGTACAACGATAGGCAAATCTCCCGGTTTTGTCAATAAACCGTTCGTGTTAATACATACGATATGAAAAGCGAAGAGGCCGTATTATACGGCCCCTTTATGTTTTCTAGCTTTTGTTTATGTTCTTTAGCAGCAGCAGTCGCTCTCGCAGCATTTGGGCGCTCCGCAGCCACAGTCGTTCCCGCCGCCTAAGCACTGCATCAAGAGCATCATCATCATCATCTCTTCCATGCCGCCTAGGTTCATACCCCTGGAGCCGCAGCCGCCGCCGCCGCCCGACATCAGGATGAGGGGCAACAACATGTTATTCCCTCCGCCAGTGAAACAACTCATACGTTAGTCCTCCTTAAATAATGCGCGGACTTTTGCGCGAATGTCGCCGGTTGATCGGCTACTTTATCATACGTATGAGCGAAAAAAATGTGCATCGGGCAAATACGGAATTATTTTTTAAACCGGATGAGCGCGGTTGCCCTGTCGAACTCAATTTGCGCAGCCAGCGCCGCCTTGGATTCAAACCGGCGCTCGTTGCGAACGAAGTCCAGGAGTTCCAGCTTAATACGCTTCCCGTAGACGTCGCCGTCAAATCCGATCAGATGCGTTTCGATCGAAATTTTCTTCGTGTCGGATACGGTGGGCTTTATGCCGATATTCATTACGCCGGGCAAGCGCAGGCCCTCCAACAGGGCGCAAACGGCGTATACCCCGTTTGGAGGCAATAATTTATCGGGTATCGGAATATTGGCCGTCGGAAAGCCGATATCCGTTCCTATACCCATATTATGCTCCACAATGCCTTCAAGGCAATAGGGTTCGCCCAGCAGCTCCGCCGCCTCCGCTAGCTTCCCTTCCGCAATTATTTCGCGGATGCGCGTGCTGGAAACGGGCGCTTCGCCAAAGATAACCGGCGGAACGACTATCGTCTCGTAGCGCCCTTGCGCGACTTGGCGAATAGTTTCCGGCGTACCCTTGCCTCCTGCTCCAAACGTATGGTTGTAGCCGACGACTATGCAGCTCGGCTCAAATCGGGAACATAGCAATTCAATATACTCGCGCTCCGGCATTTTCGCTAGCTTGGCGTCGAACGTCTCCATGACCACCTTGTTTACGCACAGCTCCATTAGCTTATCGCGTTTTTCGTCGTTTGTCATAAGCATCGGCGGCGCAAACCCGTTTACAATAACCATAGGGTGGTTGTCAAACGTATAGGCGACAACAGGCCGTTCTGCCGCGCGAGCGGCCGATATGAGCGCACGGTGCCCGATGTGCACGCCGTCGAACATCCCCAAAATTAAAGTGCAACCGTTGTGTTCCATAAATGTCTCCTATCGTAGGGGCAGACCTTGTGTTTGCCCTCGTATCATCGGTTGTCGGGCAGACACAAGGTCTGCCCCTACAGTTTGTTAATCGTTTAGCCGCAGCGTCCAGCGAAATTCATTGCCGCTTAAAACGCAGACGCCCAAAAATTCGTCTCCGCAATATAGCCTGCAAGGTTCCCCCGATTGAATATCCCGTTCGGTTTCTATAAAACGCGCGTTAGTGCTTAAACCGTTTATGAATGGCGTTAAGCGTTCGCGCGGCGCGCGCACGGCGGGCAGCTCTGCAAGAACGTCTTCCGCCTTGACGATTATATCATCCAATTGGCCTTGATCGTTCAATGCCGCAATTTCTTCGATTGTAATGGCCGTTTCGGCGGTAAATGAGCCGCTTTGTTCTCTTAAAAGGAACCCCATATGCGCGCGGGTTCCTAATGAGCGTCCGATGTCATCTATAAGCGTGCGCACGTAGGTTCCCTTTGAGCATATTACGCGAATCAGAAACCGCCCGTTTGCGAGCTGATCGGCAATGCATAAATCGTAGATATCGACGCGGCGTGTTTTTGCTCCGGATGTTTCGCCTTGACGCGCTAGCTCGTATTGACGTTTGCCTCCGACTTTTATCGCGGAATAAACGGAGGGCGTTTGCTCTATTTTGCCAATAAACCCAGGCAAAACGTCCGCAAGCAGCTGTGCGTTTACGTCCGAGCTTCCATGATCGGACGCCGTGCCAAACGCGTCCTGCGTCGTCGTCGCGACGCCAAATACGATCTCCGCCAGATAGGCTTTGCGCTTTTCTACCAAAATATCGAATAAGCGCGTCGCATTTCCCAAGCATACCGGCAAAACGCCCGCCGCTCCTGGGTCGAGCGTTCCGAGATGCCCGGCCCGTTTTACGCCCAAAAGCCGCCTTAACTCGACGACGATATCGTTTGACGTCGGCCCCGGCGGCTTGAAAACGTTGATTATTCCGTTTGGAGCTTTATTGCCTAGCACGAATCAAACGCTCCGCTCGGTAGAGCTATTATCTTGTGACGCGCGAGCCTTGGCGCATGCTTCCATCGCTTCATGCAATTGCTTCAAGAGCTCTTCTTTCACATCGGCCAATTGGCCGGCAATGGTACAGCCCGCGGCGCGCTGGTGTCCGCCGCCGCCAAAGCGCGCGGCAAACGCGCCCACATCAAAATCGCGTTTGGAGCGTAAGCTGACCTTGATGACTTCTTTCTCCTTTTCGCGTAAAAAGACAGCCGTTTCGACCGAATCGATATCACGGATCAATTCGATCATGCCTTCCATATCCGGCGCGCCGCCGTACGTATTCAACTCTTCGCGCGTAACATAGCTTACGCTTATAGCGCCTTCCATTAGCAATTCGACGCGCGAAAGAATTAGTCCAAGCAGCCTTGTACGCGAAAACGACCGGCTCCGATAGAGCCTATCCGTAATTGAAGGCATATCGAGGCCGTATTCGGTAAGCTTGGCGGCGACGGCGAATGTTTCCGGCGTAGTGTTGGAATAGGCAAAATGCCCGGTATCGGTCGAAATAGCGACAAAAACGCATAGCGCGAGTTCGTAGTTTAAACTAACGCCCAGCGCGCCAATCAAGTCATATATAAGCGCGCCTGTACTCGAAGCGTCCGGCTCGATCCAGCTATTGTCCGCAAAGCCAGGATTGGTAATATGATGATCTATGTTAATCGTATGCGTTACTCGCGTAAAAACGGCCTGAAACGAGCCCAGCCGCTGTAAATCGGCGCAATCGACAGCTACGATACAGTCGGGTTTAAACGGTAGCTTATCGGCCCCTATGCACATCTCCCGGGCGAATGGCAAAAACTCGTATACTGCGGGTACGGGTGAATCGCACGCCATACATGCGCGTTTGCCCAACGCTTTTAACGCGCCGAAAAGCGCACATGTTGAGCCGATCGTGTCCCCGTCAGGAGACGCGTGCGCGACGAGCAGAATATTGTCGAGCTGCTTTAGCTCCGCCGCAACGAGGCTGCTACGCATCGGCGTCCTTTTCAGCGTTTCTCTGCTTTTGAATATCGTCGATAACCTTGGCGATATGGACGCTGTACGCTATAGACTCGTCCAATTCGAAATGAAAAGCGGGCATGCGCCGAACATCGATATATGCAGCGACGGCATGACCTATAAACCCCGCCGCGTTGCGAAGCGCTTGGATCGACGCCTGGCGCTGATCCTCGTCGGCATAGACGCTGACAAAAACTTTCGCGTGCTTAAGGTCTTTCGTAACCTCGACGCGGGAGACTGTGCACATATCGCTCACGCGCGGGTCTTTAATGTCGCTGCGAATGGCTTCGCTAAGCGCCTTTTTGAATTCTTCGTTCATCCGGTCGGAACGCGTATCGCGCAATGCTTGCGCCTCCTTTTTCATCCAGATAAGCGCTGATTAACTCTCCTACGCTGTAGGGGCGAACAGTGTTCGCCCGTGACCCCAAAAACCTACGCTGTAGGGGCGAACAGTGTTCGCCCGTGACCACAAAAGTCAACATTCACGATAGTCACGGGAGCACACTTTGCTCCCCTACAAGGTTAGAATAACTAATTATCTCTTTACTTCTTCAGTAATATACGCTTCAAATATATCGCCTTCTTTTATATCGTTGAAATTGGCTAGGCCTATGCCGCACTCGTAGCCGGCGGCGACTTCCTTCGCGTCGTCCTTGAAGCGCTTAAGCGAATCTAGCAAGCCGTCGTGGATGACCGTACCGTCGCGAACTACGCGGATCTTCGCGTTGCGAGTAACCTTGCCGTCCTGTACGTAGCAGCCCGCGATCGTGCCGATATTCGATACCTTGAATATCTGGCGTACTTCGACGTGCCCGATGTCCACATCCTTGAATTCTGGCGCGAGCATACCCTTGATAGCCTTTTCGACGTCCTCTATTGCCTGATAGATAACCCTATATAGCCTTACGTCTATCTTTTCTTTGTCGGCAGCGGCGCGCGCCGAGCTGTTTGGGCGGACGTTGAAACCGATGATGATCGCGTTTGCCGTACCGGCGAGCATAACGTCGGCTTCGGTAATCGCGCCAACCGCGCCATGGATAACGCGCACGCGAACCTCGTCGTTGCTGATCTTTTCGAGCGCTTGTTTAACGGCCTCCACGCTGCCTTGAACGTCGGCCTTGACGATAAGGTTGAGGTCTTTTAAATTGCCCTCGCTGATCTTCTGGAACAAGTCGTCCAGCGTGACCTTTGCGGATTGCTTTATCTGCGCGGCTTTAATCTTATCTCTGCGCTCCTCGGCGACCTGGCGCGACAGCCTGTCGACCTCGACGGCGTTCAGCTGATCTCCCGCGTCCGGAACTTCCGAGAAGCCCAACACCTCGACCGGCTGAGAGGGGCCCGCGGCTTCGACGCGCTCGCCCTTGTCCGTCATCATCGCGCGTATCCGGCCATAAGCCGTACCGGCGACGATCGTATCGCCAATCTTCAGTGTTCCGTTTTGGACGAGCACCGTCGCGACGGGGCCGCGCCCCTTGTCGAGCTGCGCCTCGATAATAGTACCTCGCGCCATGCGGTTCGGATTGGCCTTGAGCTCGCGCATGTCGGCGACGAGGATGATCATCTCCATTAGAGTATCGAGCCCTTGGTGCGTCGCGGCGGAAACGGGCACGCATATCGTATCGCCGCCCCACTCCTCGGAAACAAGCTCGTATTCCGTCAATTGCTGCTTGATCCTGTCCGGATCGGCGTCGGCCTTGTCGATTTTGTTGATAGCTACAATTATCGGTACTCCCGCGGCCTTGGCGTGGTTGATCGCCTCGATTGTCTGCGGCATAACGCCGTCGTCCGCCGCAACTACGAGAATTGCGATGTCCGTGACCTGAGCGCCGCGCGCTCGCATCGATGTAAACGCCTCGTGTCCAGGCGTATCGATAAAAGTAATGCTCCGGCCGTTCATCTCGACCGTATACGCGCCGATATGCTGCGTAATGCCGCCGGCTTCGCCGCTTACGACGCGGGAATCGCGTATGGCGTCGAGCAACGAGGTCTTGCCGTGGTCTACGTGACCCATGATCGTAACGACAGGCGGCCTGGAAATCTGCTCGCCGGCATCCTCTTCGGAATCGGCAGCGGATTCCTGCAAAACGTCCTCAAACGTTTTGTCAGGCTTGAATTCGAGGTCGATGCCGTAGTCCTGGGCGATAAGCGCACAGGTATCGAAGTCGATCTCTTGGTTTATCGTCGCAAGCGTTCCTATTAAGAACAGCTTTTTGATGATTTCAGCGGCAGGCTTGCCGATTTTTTCTGAAAGTGTCTTTACTGTGATGACTTCCGTAGTTATGACCGCCTTATCTATTTTAATCGGCTCCGGCCTAGTGATAATTTGCTGCTTTTTGGGACGTCTGCGGTTCATCCGCTCGTCGTCCCATGCGGCGTTTATGCTAGGAGCGGCTTCTTTTAGCTGCGCCTTGCGGTTTTTCGTCTTTTTATCGGCTTCGTACGAGCGCGAATAATTGCTTCGGTTCGGATCGTAGTTGCTAACCTTTTCTTTGCTACCGCCTGCCGCCGAACCCCCGGACCCCGGCCTCGCGCCTGCTTGCGGCCTCGGAGTAAATCCACCGCCGCCTTGCGGACGCGGCGCAA
>QMCD01000979.1_pt1 | contig 18617 bp, 14 predicted proteins | sample 1821841 | NCBI WGS metagenome assembly QMCD01 (sample SAMN01991225, study PRJNA193472) | Termite gut metagenome, whole genome shotgun sequencing project. | isolation source: worker | host: Macrotermes natalensis
CGGAAATATAGATATAAATATTTACAGTGTGAACGGGCAAGGCGACATGGTCGACACAACCTATAACGGCATGGGAGTCCATTACCAGATGCCTTTGCGGGTACGTCCCAAGATATTCCGCCGCACACTCTCCGCCATTGCCCCGGGTCGCCCCGCACGCATCGAGTCGATGAACACCACTCTTACGCGGCTTACAAAGTTAGGGATCTTCCGCTATGTGAACCTTGCCGTAACGCCGTTGGACTCTCTCCGCGAGGGGACCGAAACCCTCGACCTGACACTGTCCATGGCAATGGATACCCCTATGGCCGCCGAGTTGGAAGGCGATTTCTCATACCTGTCGAGCAGTTTTATCGGACCAAAAGTCAGTCTTGGATTAAGGCATAAGAACTTTCTGCGCGGAGGCGAAGTCTTCTCTATAAAGTTTAACGGCGGTTACGAATGGCAGACGGGCAATACCGGCGCACAGGTAGGCTCGGCGATAAATTCTTACGAGTTGGGCATCTCAACATCGCTTATGCTACCGCGCGTGGTGGCACCCAATCCCATTATCCGCCGCCTGCGCAACCGGTACGACAACCGTACGACATATCAATTAGGAGGAGAATTACTCAATCGCCCCAAATTTTTCAAAATGATGTCGCTCAACGGCTCGTTCGCCTACGACTTCCAAACCTCGCGCCGGAGTTTCCACAATCTCACACTGTTCCGTCTAACCTACAACCGTCTTTTGAGTACTACCGAAGCGTTCGATGACCGCATGGAGGAGAACGAAGCCATACGCCGCAGTTTCGAGAATCAACTTATACCCTCTCTGTCATATACCTATACATTCAACCGATCTTTCGGTAATAACCGTATAGTGTGGCAGTCAACGGTTATGAGTGCGGGAAATGTCTTTGCGGCCGTACACGCCCTTACAGGCGCCCACGGCACAGGCACGATCTTCGGCAATCCGTTTTCGCAATTCGTCAAGGGGACATCCGAAGTGAAATATTACAAGCCGCTGGGGAATTGGTTCTCACTCGCCACACGGGTTTCGATAGGCGCGGCACACGCTTACGGCAACTGGCCCTATATGCCCTACTCCGAACTATTCACCATCGGCGGGGCGAACAGTATCCGAGCGTTCACCATCCGCTCGCTCGGCCCGGGTTCCTACCGCCCACCCTCGGGAAAGCGTTTCGGCTATTTCGATCAGGCGGGAACATTCAAGCTGGAAGCCAATGTCGAGTTGCGTTTCAAAATAATGGGTAGCCTGCATGGTGCGGTGTTCGTCGATGCGGGCAATATCTGGTTACTTGAAGATGACCCCGATCGCCCGGGAGGCAAACTCACGTCACGCAATTTTTTTCGCAACGTGGCTACAGGAACTGGCGCGGGGATACGTTACGACCTTAGCTTCTTCGTCATCCGTGCCGATGCGGGCATAGGCCTACACTTGCCTTACGAGACATCGCGAACAGGCTATTACAATATCCCTCGTTTCCGCGACGGTTTGGGGCTGCATTTGGCAATAGGTTATCCTTTCTGATTTTTTTATTATATTTGCTCCTGCATAAACAATTTTACAAATTAATTAAACTAAAGCATGAAAAAGATTTTGACCCTGGCGTTTTTGCTCATCGCAGGCAGCGCTACTGCACAAGACCTGCTCGTATTGCGAAACGGCGACGTAGAATCGGTTAAGGTGCTCGAAGTGAGCGACACCGAGATCAAGTACAAAAAATGGGATAATTCCGACGGCCCGTCATTCGTTACGTCGATCGACAATGTATTTAGCATTAAGTATGAAAATGGCACGCAGCAGTCATTCAATACTCATGCACAGGGCAAAGCCACCAGCTACAGCTACCGCCGTAAACCCAATAAAGGTTTCTCCGTTCACCTTGGCGCCGCATTCCCGACGGGTTATTTCGCAGACGAAGATAATTTTCCACAGGGTGGTGCAGGTACGGGATTCGCTCTGGGGTTGAAGAAAACATGGGCATTGCCTCAAAACGGGCTTGGCTTGTTTCTGGGTGTCGACTTTATTTATAACGGTGCGAACAGCGAACTCAAAGACATATTCGACGAAGCCGACGAATCGAAAATACCTCACAACATCAATATTCCTGTCCTTATCGGTTTGAATTATAACTGTGATTTGGACTCTGACTTAAGTCTATGGTTCGAAGCCGGTATCGGCCCCAATTTCCGAATGATATCGAAAGCAGAGATGTCTATTTATGATTACAGCTATAATAGTACAATTAAAGAGAGTTATAAAATGAGTACTTCGGTAGCATTGCAGTTAGGCTGCGGTTTTATGATCAAGGACAAAGTCAGTCTCGGCCTGCACTATTATTCTTTGGGCAAAGCAAAACTCGAATATGAATACGAAGAAGAGGAGTACTCGTACAACAGCGTCACCTATAAAGGCTCCTATACGGGCGAACCTGTCAATGTCTTTATGATAAGACTTGGGTATAATTTCTAAAAACATTGTTCGGCGCGCTTCATCTGAAGCGCGCATTTTTTTTGTCCTCTGTTTTAACTATCTTTGCGCCATGAGATACGATGTTGTACATCACGGGGTTGTGCGGGAGGTTGGCGATCGGATGGTCGTTGTTGGTATCGAAGCCTCGGGGGCATGCGAAGGATGCAAGGTCCAGGGTCTGTGCGGGTTGAGCGGCGAGAACGAGAAAGAAGTTGCTGTATGGGATAATGATGCGGCATCCTATAAGGCGGGCGACGAAGTTATAGTGGGCATCGGGACTGCGATGGCGCTCAAGGCGGTGCTTTGGGCCTATATAGTGCCGTTTCTGCTGATGTTGGCGGTGTTATTGATCCTGAGCGGGTACGGGTTCTCCGAACTCGTACAGGGTGTGGCTACACTGAGTGCCGTGGCGGTCTACTATATGGTACTGTGGTTTTTCAGAAAGAAATTAGAGAGGGATATAGTTTTCAAAATCAGGAGGGCGGAATGATAAATACGATTATCGTGCTGGTCGGGCTGGGCGTCGTGAGCGCCGTGGTATTGTACTTTGTGGCACAGAAGTTCAGGGTTTACGAAGACCCGCGTATCGACACTGTCTCGGGGATGCTTCCCGGAGCGAATTGCGGCGGCTGTGGCTTTGCCGGATGCCGCGCGCTGGCCGAGCAGTTGGTCGAGCAGGACGACATCAGTAAACTTTATTGCCCTGCAGCCGGAGCAGAAGCTATGGCCGCCATAGCAAAAGTGCTGGGCAAAGCGGCTCCCGAAAAGGAACCCGAGGTGGCCGAAGTACGTTGCGCCGGATGCCATGCCAAACGCCCGCGAACTAACCGTTACGACGGTGCGCATTCGTGTGCTGTAGAGGCGTCGCTGTACGGCGGCGATACAGGGTGTACGTTCGGATGTCTGGGAGAAGGGGACTGCGTGCGGGCATGTACGTTCGATGCCATCCACATGCGTCCCGATGGGTTGCCTCATGTCGATGCACATAAATGTACGGCTTGCGGAGCGTGCGTCAAGGCGTGCCCGAAGATGCTTATCGAGTTGCGTAAGAAAGGTCCGAAGAATCGTCGCGTATACGTTTCATGCCGCAACAAGGACAAGGGGGCAGTAGCGCGTAAGGCATGCGAGGTAGCATGTATCGCATGCGGCAAGTGCCAAAAGGTGTGCGAATTCGACGCGATAACCATTGAGGACAACCTTGCATTTATCGACTCGTTCAAGTGCAAGTTGTGTCGCAAATGCGTCGCCGATTGCCCCAAGGGAGCTATCGTGGCGGTAAATTTTCCTGCTAAAAAAGAAGCTGCCTGCTAAAAGTGGATGCCACCGGATAAGGGGCCGCCCAATAAGCATGTGATCTCGAGCGTTGAGCGAGAGACCTCAAAATAAAAACCCATGAAAAAGATTCTTTTACTGATTTCGTTATTGCCCGTTGTGACAGCAGGACAAGGGTTCAAAACGACCCTGAAAGGGACCGTTAAAGGAAGAAACAGTAGGGCGATCGTATTGCATTATACCGAGGACGGTATGCGGGCAACTCCGCGTTATATCGTCCCTATAAAGGATGGAAAGTTCGAACAGGTTATCGAAGGCGATGCGATGCGGATGTTACAACTAATGTTTTGGGAAGATGCAACATCCGGCGGTGGGTGGTACTGGTTGTTTTTCCCCGATGCCGATGTAGTAGAGTTCGAGCTGAACCCTGAAGCAGAAGATCGCAAACGCAAAATAGTAGGGGACGGGGGTGATCTGAACCGAAAATTATCGGAGCTGCTGAAAGAAATGTGGAAATCCGAACCCTCTCCCGAATATGACTCCATTAATAAAACGTTGGACGAGACAGGTTGGAATAATCCGGAAAACCATCTGCTGTTAGCTCGCCAAATGGCAATGACCGACAGTCTACAACAAGTGGGAACCGAGCACGAATATTCGATCTTGGACAAACATGACGACTTGGCGGCTTACGGACTTTTTATTAAGCGGCTATATTATCAGGGCTACCCTGCCGACAAGACGTTATTGATGCGGGTAAGGGATAAATTCGCAGCGGCACACCCAGGACATCCCTATAATGATTTTGCAGCAGACATTGTGAATGGCGCAACGATGGAGCGTTTTGTAGATTTCACTGCGCCAGACCTCGATGGCGTAATGCATACTTTGTCGGAGGAAATCGAAGGTAAAGTGGCGTTGATAGACCTGTGGGCATCATGGTGCGGGCCGTGCATAATGACAAGCAGAACGGTTGTGCCTATATACAACGAGTATAAAGATAAGGGTTTTACAGTGGTGGGGATAGCGCGCGAAAGACATAACACACGGGCACTTGAAAAGAAACTCGACGATGAGAAATTCCCCTGGCTCAACCTTGTAGAATTGGACGACAGGGCGGGGATATGGACTAAATACGGCGTGGCTAACGCGGCCGGATGCACGGTATTGGTCGACAGCAAAGGCATGGTGGTCAAAAAAGACCCCTCGGCCGACGAGATTCGAGAATATTTGGAGAAGCATTTGAAATAATTCGTTCGGTAAGAACGAATCTATACTCACAAATGACTTGTCATCTCGAGCGTCGAGCGAGAGATCGCTCGTTCGACGCTCGAGATGACACAATAAAAACAACTCTGCGCACGGTCGGACACACCGACGCATTTGTTTTACAGGGTAATTAATTAGCATTGTTTGACTATTGAACTATATGGCAAGAAGTTTTCGCATCGGGGGTATCCATCCGCCCGATAACAAGTTGAGCCGCGGCGAAGCGATCGTGCGAATGCCCGTACCCGAGAATGTTGTGATCCTGACAGGGCAACATATCGGTGCACCGGCAACAGCGGCGGTGGCCAAGGGCGACAAAGTTAAGGCGGGGCAGGTGGTAGCCACGGCGGCGGGGTTTGTCTCGGCCAATGTTCACGCATCGTGTTCGGGCGAGGTTGTGGCAATGGATATGGTGACTGACGGCGGCGGGGTGAAGAGGCCTGCAATCACCATCAAAGTCGAGGGAGACGAGTGGACGGAGGGAATAGACCGCACAGATGCACTCAAACAGGATTGTCAGTTGCCGGCTGCCGAGATAGTAAAGAAGATCGTGGCGGCGGGTATCGTCGGTATGGGCGGTGCTACATTTCCCACGCAGGTGAAACTTTCGGTGCCGGACGGCAAAAAGGCCGAATACCTGATCATCAACGGCGTGGAGTGCGAGCCTTACCTCACCTCCGACCACAGGGTTATGCTGGAGCGCGGCGACGAGTTACTTATCGGCGTGCGGATTCTGGCAAAGGCCCTCGGCGTGGAGCGAGCGTTTATAGGCATAGAGAGTAACAAGCTCGACGCGATAGAGCATCTGTCGACGCTGGCGGCGGGTTATCCAGGGATAGAGATCGTTCCGTTGAAGGTGCAGTACCCGCAGGGTGGCGAGAAGCAGTTGATAGATGCTGTTCTGAGGCGTCAGGTGCCGAGCGGCGGACTGCCGTTGGACGTGGGCGCGGTTGTACAGAATGTGGGTACGGCATTGGCGGTCTACGAGGCGGTGCAGAAAGATAAGCCGTTGGTGGAGCGTGTCGTAACGGTTACGGGTAAAGGCGTGCAGCGTCCTATGAACGTGCTGGTGCGCGTGGGGACACCCATAAGCGAGGTTATCAAGTTCTGCGGTGGCATGCCGGACGGAACGGAAAAAGTTATCAACGGCGGCCCGATGATGGGGCGTGCGATGTCGAACCCTGATGCACCCGTAACAAAAGGCACATCGGGTATTTTGTTGATGGAGCATGCGGATGCCACACGTCCTGCAACGGGTGTGTGCATCAAGTGCGCAAAGTGCGTAAAGGCTTGCCCGATGGGGTTAGAACCCTATATGTTGTCGCGGTTGGGCGAACGCGGTATGTTTGCCGAGATGGAAGACTACCATGCCACGGACTGCATAGAGTGTGGCTCGTGCGCCTACACATGCCCCGCTGCATTGCCGTTGCTGGACTATATCAGGCTGGGTAAAGCCGAAGTTATGAAGATTATCAGAAGCAGAAAATAATGAAGAAATTAATAATTTCCCCGTCGCCGCACGTCCACGGACATGAGTCGACAAAGCGGATAATGTCGGATGTGCTTATCGCGCTGGCCCCTGCTTTTGCGGTATCGTTATGGGTGTACGGACTTCCGGTGTTAGTGGTTACGGCCGTCAGCGTTGCAGCGTGTGTATTTTTTGAATGGATGCTGTCGCGCTATGTGATGGGCAATAAGAGCACTGCAGGGGACATGTCGGCTATTGTTACAGGCGTTTTATTGGCGTTCAACCTGCCGTCGTCACTACCATTGTGGATGGTGGCACTGGGTGCGCTGGTAGCTATCGGCGTTGGCAAGATGTCGTTCGGAGGCCTTGGGCGCAACCCGTTCAATCCGGCGTTGGTCGGGCGCGTGTTCCTGCTGCTGTCCTTTCCGGTCGCGATGACGTCGTTCCCCGGAGTCGACGGAGTTACTGGCGCCACACCGTTGGCCGTACTCAAGGCGGGCGGCGATGTATCGCAGTTCGGTTATGCCAACCTGCTTATAGGCAACCATGCAGGATCGTTGGGAGAGATCGCGGCGGGAGCACTGTTGCTTGGATTTGCCTATCTGTTGATACGCAAGGTCATTACCTGGACTATTCCGGTGGTGGTGCTGGCGACTATGGCCCTCGTCACAGGTATCCTGCATATAGCTGATCCCGAGATGTATGCCGGCCCGTTGTTCCATCTGTTGACGGGCGGGGCGATCCTCGGCGCGGTGTTTATGGCGACGGATTACGTAACCTCTCCGATGAGTTGCAAGGGAATGATTGTATATGCCATCGGTATCGGCGTTATCACTGTTCTTATCCGTATATGGGGTGCCTACCCTGAGGGTATGTCGTTCGCGATACTGATCATGAACGCCGTGGTGCCGCTATTGAACAAGGGATTGAAACCAAAACGATTCGGAGCAAAATGAAAAGTTCATTGACTAATATGGTGCTCTGCCTGGGTCTGACGACACTTGTCGCGGCTACGGGGCTGAGCTATGTCTACGGGCTGACAAAAGAGCCTATCGAGCGCGCCAAACAGCAGAAAACGACGGATGCTTTGGGTCGGGTTTTGCCTGCATTCGAGGGCGAACCCGCGGTACACGAGTCGACATTGGACGGTATGCCGATCAAAGTTTACGAAGCAACCAGCGGTTATGCCGTGGAGACGATGACTAAGGGCGGTTTCAGCGGCGAGGTACGCCTTATGGTAGGATTCTTGCCCGACGGCGAGGTTCACAATATCGAGGTGTTGCAGCAGAACGAAACACCGGGTCTGGGAAGCAAGATGGTCGACGAGGATAATCCGTTGGTGCTGAGTTTCAGGGGGCGCAAGCCTATCGAAATGAAATTGGCGGTACGCAAAGATGGCGGCGACGTGGACGCCATTACGGCCTCGACGATTAGCTCACGCGCTTATGTCGATGCCGTTGAGAGAGCTTACAGGGCCTTTGCAGATGTAGCAGGAGCGGCTCCGACTGAGGCAGCCACCGGCGCAACAACACAGGAAGGAGGCGAAAATGAATAAATTACAGATTCTGACTAAGGGACTTGTCAAAGAGAACCCGATATTCGTATTGCTATTGGGTATGTGCCCCACGTTAGGCACAACGAGTTCGGCCGTGAACGGCCTCGGCATGGGTGTGGCGACTATGTTCATCCTCATATTTTCGAACATAGTGATCTCGTTGCTGAAGAACGTAATCCCCGATAAGGTACGCATACCTGCCTACATAGTCGTTATTGCAACGTTGGTTACGGTGCTGCAGTTATTAATGGAGGCCTATGTGCCCGCGCTGTATGCTACGCTGGGTGTTTTCATTCCTCTGATCGTGGTGAACTGTATCATCCTCGGGCGTGCCGAGGCATTCGCCAGCAAGAACGGGATCATGGATTCGGCTCTCGACGGGATAGGTATCGGCTTGGGCTTTACGGGCGCACTGACTCTTTTGGGTGCGGTACGCGAAGTATTGGGCACGGGAGCAATCTTCGGGTACAAGTTCATAACCGGCGACGGTATCCTGATTTTTATCCTCGCTCCGGGGGCATTCCTCGCGCTGGGCTATCTGATCGTGTTGTTCAAGAAAGTTACTTCGAGATAGCTGCAGAGAAATGATAGAAATCGTTCCCATATTGGCTATTGCCATTCTCATCATACTTCCAGTAATATTATTGGGGCAGAGTTTTCGTGCTTCGACTTCGCGAATAATTATCACAACTGCCGTAATCTACGCATTGTGGTATCTGTCGTATGCATTGTTGCACGAATTATCCCACATGTTGGGATTCGGGTTGGCAGGAGTAGACATTACAGGTTGTAAATTGATACCTTCTTTTTGGAGGGGAGAGTTCGGCAATGCGTATGTGATCATAGTGGATACGTCTCCATGCAAGCGGTTTATAGGACAGGTAGCGCCCTATGCGAGGGACTTGGTCTTTGCCGTTGCAGGATATATAATGATCAAGAATCTTTCGCCTTCAAGAAAATTCTTATCGCTGCTGGTATTCACTTTGCTGATATCTTCGTCCGTGTTCGACGTTGCAACGAATTTCTGGGGGTTCATAGGAGAAAGTAAAGGAGACTTTTATAAGATGAGTGATTATATAGGCGTACCTTCTGCATATTTGCTGGGAGCAGGCTTACTTCTGGTCACAGGATTTTTAATGGTTTCGGGTTTTAATTCGATAAAAAAGAAAGCAAAAAATCTATAGCATGGAATACTTTGTCATAATTATCGGCGCTATATTCGTCAATAATATTGTGTTGGCGCAATTTTTGGGGATCTGTCCTTTCCTTGGAGTGTCGAACAAGGTGAACACCTCGTTGGGCATGGGCATGGCCGTAACGTTCGTGATGACCATCACGGCCGTAGTGGCATACCTGTTGCAATATTACGTGTTGGTGCCATTAGGTATCGAGTATATGCAGACGATAGTCTTCATCCTCGTTATCGCGGCGCTGGTTCAGATGGTGGAGATCATTCTTAAGAAAGTCAGCCCTGCACTATACCAGGCTTTGGGAGTGTTCCTGCCGCTGATTACCACTAACTGTGCAGTGCTGGGTGTTGCCATCCTGTTGGTGCAGAAAGAGTACAATATGGCCCAATCGGTGGTCTACTCGGCAGCTACTGCGATAGGGTTCACGGTTGCATTGGTTCTCTTCGCAGGGATCAGGGAGCGATTGGAGTTGGAGAACGTACCGGCAGCGATGAAAGGCGTACCCATCGCATTGGTTACGGCGAGTATTTTAGCCATGGCGTTCATGGGCTTCTCGGGCTTGGTTTAAGCGGGTGCCTCCGCAGGGCAATTAGTTGTCTTCTGAATGAGTCTAAGGTGGATCTAAAACCACTTAGACAGGCATGCGCGCCACGACCATAGTAATTTGGTGTACAGATTTTTATTGATCATATTCCTATCTTTTGCGACGTTTTCCTCCTTTGCGCAAGAACAGCGGCAGAGGCGGTTAGGTTCTTTTATTCGCCGTACTATCTTTGTCGATACCACGAGCAGGACACCCGCAAAGCATGTTGTGGACGAGGAAAGGGTTTACAGAAAATATAACGGCAAGACTATCGGGAAGATTGTTGTCTCCCGCCACGATGTATTCGAGAGACGGCGAAGTTTGTTTCAAAAGGCAGCTAACTGGATGCATATCGTTACGATGGAGCGCATTGTGAGAAACGATCTGCTATTTGCCGAAGGTGATGTGTTCGATGCAACGAAAGTAGTACGCAGCAACCAGATACTTCAGGGACGACATTATATTTCGCAATCGAGGATCCATGCCACGCCCGACCCGAAGGATCTGTCGATAGTAAACCTGCGTGTAATAACGTTCGACAGTTGGACGATAGGCATCAGTGGGGGAACCTATTCGGGCTCGCGTGCAATGGGCGAGATTTACGATGTGAACTTTCTGGGATCGGGAACGAGAGTCGGGCTTAAATCATACTTGCATTATGGGAAAGGGCACGGCTGGGGCGAGATGGTAGATCTGGCAACGCCCAATCTTTTTGGTTCTTTCTACGCCGCAGAATTTCGTGCAGGACACGATCTGGAAACTAAACGATTCGAGTTGAGTATCGGAAAAGAGTTTATACTTCCAGACGATTATGCCCTCGGGGCGAACTATTATAACATCGACGACTCTCAATTTGAAGTTTATACACCCGAAACTCTCGAAAAGCAGCGTGTTTGGCGGCGTGGAGCATCTATTTGGGGCGGGTGGTCACGCAAGCTAATGGGACGTACCAACGCTTATCTTGCCGGCCGATTCAACCACGAGTCATATCCTGCCCACCTGTCTCCTACCAGCACATGGATCAATCCGCTATTCCATAAACGTAACGAATTTTTAATCAGTACGGGTCTTTACGGAGAGAGGTTCTACAGTTCTACGATGATCTACGGTTACGGGTTCGAGGAATATATCGCCGAGGGAACGAGGGTCGATGTCACGGGAGGCGTATCGTGGCAAGAGTTCGGGAATTATTATTACGGCGGTGCGCATTTCAGCAAGGGCGGTTTTTGGTCCGGCGGCTATCTGTCGGGCGATATTTCTGTCGGCAGTTATTGGAATATCAAGGGCGGAGGACGTTATCGGAGCGTGATGAATGGTGAGATCTTTTGGTTTTCCAACTTGTGGGGGCAGGGGGCTAATAAGATACGCGAGTTCGTAACGCTGCGTTATACGCAGGGTTGGAATATGGGTAAGGGGGCAGGGGCAGCCATAGGTTTCTCAGGGGCTGTGCATCCGGTAGGTTTCAAAGGTTATGGCATGGGGCGCACTCGCCTTCTGCTGAATACCGAGACGGTGGTCTTCACCCGCCATCGGCCGTTCGGGTTCAGATTGGCAGTATTCGGATTCGGCGACGCCGGATTTATAGGCATGAACGATAACCCCTTCCGTAACGAATTCTTTTCGACTTTCGGTGTTGGTATCAGGTTCAAAAACGAGCGACTGATATTCAATGCATTACAGATAAGGTTGGGTGTTGCCATAGGAAAGAAAGGTTTCGTGCGCAGCCAGATCATCAACGCATCGACCGAACAACGTATCGAGCAGCAGCGTTTTACTCCCTCCCAACCCGAAGTGGAGAAATTCGAATAGGTGTATGGTTGCACAGGTCAATTATCAGGTTAGTATTCTAAAGCATGTCAACACTAACTCGCACACCTGTTCTCGGACAGTCGTAGGATGTGGAAATAGCCTGCTTAGGCCGACACACAAGCCACCGCATTTCATCACCGTCGGCCTGCAAAAATATTTGCTGTCAGGGATATTTTGTATATATTTGCAGTAGGAAAGCAGGAACGTATGCTTTTCAAGACATATTTCTTTGTAGTGGAAACTTAGGACCTTTTGGCTGACAAAGAGTTTGTGTTCATGCTTCGGCGTGGGCTTTACTCTTTTCTGTCAGCAGGGTTTCCTAAGACCTCCACTACGGAACAAGTGGTATTGTCCCACGCTTTCTGTTTTGTCTCGGGAGGCGCGCTAAGGAGGGCAGACATTACGGTACCACCCGGGGGAGGGCCAGTCGCGATGGTTGTCCCCTTTTTAATTGACAATTATTGATCTTAGGCAGAAACTCTCAATATTGCACTAAGATAAAAAATGCCCAGTGCATGCTCGCTCCGCGAGCATGAGCCTTGCTTGGAGCAACAGTGAAATTAACCGTTAATCATTAATCACTAATCACTATTTTTCGTACCTTTACGCATCATAAAAATATTTCCGATGAAAAAATTTCTTTTTTTAGCGGCTCTGGTATTTACAGTCAGCGTAGCATGGGCACAGTCCATAGGTTCGGGGGAGAGGTTCCCCGTCGACCCCGAGGTTCGCATAGGACGGCTCGATAACGGTCTAACCTACTACATCCGCCACAACGCAAAACCTGCCGGAATGGCCGATTTCTATATCGTGCACAACGTGGGTGCGATACAGGAGGAGGATTCACAGACAGGGTTAGCTCACTTTTTGGAGCATCTGGCATTCAACGGCACAAATAACCTGCCTGATAAGACCATGATAAATTGGTTGGAGAGCATCGGTGTTAAGTTCGGGTCTAATCTGAACGCGGCAACAGGCATGGATAATACCTCATATATGCTTTCACAAGTACCCATAACACGCGAAAGCATTATAGACTCGGCCTTGTTGATACTCCACGACTGGTCGGGGTTCATCACTCTCAAAGAGGAGGAGATCGACAACGAGCGCGGGGTGATTATCGAGGAACGACGCACTATCAACGGCCCTATGCGCCGCCTTATGGAGAAGACGTCGCCCGTGCTCTATGGCGGCACGAGGTACGGCTACCGTGATCTGGGAGGTAGCGAAGAACAGTTGCGCACATTCCCCTATCAGGAATTACGGGATTTCTATAAACGGTGGTACAGGCCCGATTTGCAGGCCATGATCATTGTCGGCGACTTCGATGTCGATATGATGGAAGCAAAGGTGAAGAAGGTCATGGGCGATATCCCCGCCACCGTAAATCCCGAACCGAAGTTGCATTTCCCGACCCCGGACAACGTGGAGCCGACGGTCTTTGTGGCCACAGATCCCGAGTTGACCTACTCCAACGTATCTATGTACATCAAACATCGAGCACCGGCTCCCGAAGATATGGATCTGGTAAGCACTGAATATTTCGATGTATTAGTGAGCACCGGCATCGGAATGGCCAACAATCGACTGGCAGAGATAGCGCAACGCGTAGATCCTCCTTTCAACGCGGCTGCTATGGGATGGAGCAGTTTCAGTGCAAGCGACATGGCATTTACACTCGGCGTTAACTGCAAAGAGAACGAACTTCCCAAGGCATTCGAGGCAATCTATACCGAACTGGAGCGCATCTGCCGCTACGGGTTCACCGAACCGGAACTGGAGATTGCAAAAGCCAATCTTCTGTCCGGCATAGAGAATGCTTACGCCACCCGTAACGACCGTCGTAACGGTTCTTTCGTGCAGAGTTATATAGCAAATTTCACAGATAATACTCCCATCCTGTCGGACGAGGAGAGCTATCGGACGGGCAAACGGTTCATCGAGTTGATGGACATCGCGCAAATAGACAAAGCATTCCGGAGTCTGATCACACCCACAAACAACGTAATCATTGCCGTAACCCCCGATAAGGAGGGCGTCGTTGTGCCCGAGACCGGAGAGTTTCTGGCCGCTATGGAGCGTGTTAAGGCAGTCGAGTTGGAACCATATTCGCAAAATACCATTACCGAGCCGCTTATCTCGAGCAAGATCAAGGCGGGTAAGGTAAAAAAAGAGTCGCAGGGAGTATTCGGCAGCACGCTATGGACGCTTAAGAATGGCGTTCGTGTGGTGGTGAAACCGAGCGACCTGGCCGCCAATCGCGTTTCGATGAAGGCGTATGCCCACGGCGGAACCTCGATGCTCAGCGACGAGGACAACTTCACATCGAAGATGATGTTGAGAGTTCTGGACGAATCGGGTTTGAGTAAGTTTACCCCTATCGAACTCAGCAGGCAACTTGCAGGTAAGAGCGCGTCGGCAGGTCCGACAATAGGACGTTTTTCGACCGGCATGACAGGCTCATCGACGACCAAAGATATCGAGACGATGTTGCAGATCACGTGGCTCTATTTCAACGAGCCGCGCTTCGACAATGAGCAGTTCGACCGCGTAATGGAACAGACGCGTCTTTCGCTGAAAAATTCCGAGGCCACGCCACGAAATAAGTTCAGTCTCGAGTTGAATAAGACCATGTACGGAGACGATCCGCGTGCCGAACAACTCTCGACAGAGAATATCAACAAGGTAGATTTCGACCGCATGCCGGCGATCTACGACACATTCTTCGGCCGCACGGCAGATAACTATACGTTCTACTTTATCGGTGACTTCGACATGGCGACGCTCAAACCATTGGTCGAAAAATACCTGGGCGGCTTGCCCACACGCAACGCCAGGTTAGCCACGAAAGAAGACGGACTGAAACGTCGGACTGGTATTATCACCAACCGTTTCGCAACCGGAATGGAAGCTCCAAAGAGTACAGTATACTACTCTTATGGCGGCGATATCGACTTTTCGCTGGAAAATGTTATGGCGATGTCATTCCTTAGAGAGTGTCTCAATATGCGTTATTTCGAATCGATCCGCGAAGAGAAGGGCGGCACTTACGGAGTAGGAGTGGGAGGCGGCCTTATGCGCCAACCCAATTCGACGTATCAGCTTAATATCCAGTTCGACACTGACCCCGTATTAGTCGAAGAACTGTCGGAAATAGTAGATGCCGAGCTGCTCAATATCGCCGAGAACGGCCCTCGTGAAGAGGATATGGCGAAAATAGCCGAAAATATGCTGACATCGCGCCCCGAGCAACTGAAACAAAACGGGACATGGATGAACTACCTGCAGGACTATTATACATGGGATCAGGATTGGAACACTATCTGGGAACAGACATTGGCCTCGATGAACGGAACCAAGATTCAGGCAATGGCACGAAAAGTCCTTGACGACGACAACCTGATAAAGCTTATAATGGACCCTGAAGAATAATTCTCAGGGCAACGAACACACAACAACGTGTGCGGCTTGAAAATTGTAGAAGTTGTTTGGATTTTACTGCCGAAGCTATTTTCTATTTATTTTTGGCTCTGTTTTTGCCAAAAACGAAATGCATAGCGAGACTATGTGACAAGTTGTGGGGAGAACAGGGGCAAAAAGTAGAAAAGAGAGAACGGGAAATTTCAAACAACTTCTAAAGTTGTAGAACAAATGAAATTACGTCTTATCATATTATGTTTGGTCGCGACGGTCTGGGCGCTTGGTGCCCAAGCCGTCTCCACCATAAATAATGTACCCAACCCTGCGCTTACAGGGGGCCGAGTGAGCAATCCCGACGGCATCCTGCAACCCGCAACGGTACAGGAACTAAATCGCGAAATTCTGTCATTACAGCAACAAACCTCTATCGAGGTGGCCGTGGTCGTGGTTAATTCGATAGGCGACGTGCCACCGGAAGATTTCGGTATCGGGCTGCTGCGCAAATGGGGCGTGGGCAAAAAATCCAAGGATAACGGAATGCTGATCCTGTTGGTTACCGGCGACCGTATAGTGCGTTTTGAAGTGGGTTACGGACTGGAAGGCGTAATGACCGACGCACTTAGCAAACGCATCCAGACAGTACGCATGATGCCCTACCTTGAACAAAACGATTGGGGTGGTGCGATGCTCGAAGCCGTGCGATCGGTAACCGAATACTTCACCGACCCCGACAGCGATTTGCGTAACGAAAGTGAGGAATTGAACGGCGAGGACCGTCCGAACGCGCTTTGGATCATCCTGGCAGTGATACTCTTCATCATCCTCGCATCGATAGGCGGCCGTGGAGGAGGCAGCTTTTTGGGCGGAATGCTCTTGGGTAGTCTGTTGGGAGGAGGCCGCGGTGGCGGTTACGGAGGAGGCGGAGGTTTCGGTGGTGGCTTCGGAGGAGGCAGCGGTGGCGGTGGCGGCGCAACTACACGGTTTTGATGACAGGGTGTCATGTGCCCACACATGGCAATTATTTGGCATCTCAAACCGCTCTTAAGCGAGATCGTAGCGACACGAACAGGCTCATTTTGCAGAGTTGCCGCATGTTCGCGGAGAGCAATTATTGTGATTGTCATCTCGAACTACCTTTAAGCGAGACCACGGGAGCTTGCTCACGATGGCGAGCGACGGGGTAGTAAACTTGTAAAGCGTTGAACGAGAGATCCCTGTTGAAAGTTAAAAATGAGATAGGGTTCTCCGGCTGCCAGCGGTTCGCTCTGCATTATGAGCAAACTCAGGACAGTAGAAAACTCTCTCTACACGCTTTGATACGATCAAGATTAATCTTAAAGGGACAAAAACAGTAATAGACAAATATCTTAAAAACCCTGAATATTATGAAAAAAGGATGGATTGTAATCGTGGTAATTTTGCTGGTAGTTTTGATACCGGCATGCAGTTCCTACAACTCGTTGGTGACTAAACAGGAGGCCGTGACCACAGCATGGAGTCAGGTCGAGACGCAGTATCAGCGCCGTGCCGACCTGATCCCTAACCTCGTGTCGACGGTGAAGGGTTATGCAACTCACGAACAGGAGACTTTCGATCAAGTTACGCAGGCACGCGCTGCAGCCACACAGATGACCGTATCAGCCGATCAACTCACGCCCGAGGCAATAGCGCGCTATAACGAAGCGCAGGGACAGGTAGGGGCAGCTCTCGGCAGGTTGATGATGATTCAGGAGAATTACCCCGAATTGAAAGCAAACCAGAACTTCCTGGAGTTGCAGGCGCAGTTGGAGGGTACCGAGAATCGTATCAACCAGGCGCGCAGGGATTTCAACACCGCGGCACAGGATTACAACACCTCACGTCGCCGTTTCCCGCGTAACATTATTGCGAGCATGTTCGGTTTCGATGCAAAACCCTACTTCGACGCCGCCGAAGGCGCCGACGTCGCACCGACGGTGCAGTTCTAAGCGGCACAAGGCGGATAATAGCGATCAGTAAGAGGCGTTCCGGAGTTCCCGAACGCCTCTCTTTAGTTTCTTCCTCTGCATGGCATAACCATAATAAAGGCCGCTTACACGGCCTTTATTTTAGTACGAATCTTCATGGTGGCAGGCTGTCGTGATAGACGCACATAATGCCTGCAACCACCTTATTTTACATTACCTCGACCAACCTGTAAGCACCATCTCCTATCTCCTCATCACAGTTCAACTCATACAATTCTATGTAACTACTAACATCCGAAGAAGTCTGATCGCTGCCGTAGCAATGCAGGTAGGCCAATGCGAGACAGTCACTGACATCCAACAATGTTAGATCATGTCCACGCGACTCAAAAAAGACATTGCAACACAGTCAATCCTCCTGCGTCCAAGACACCTCCATTACCATCAGTATGGTAAAGTCCTTTTAGGGCAATTTACATATTCCTGATATACTCATCTATGCCTCGAGCGGCTGTACGCCCCGCACCCATGGCGAGGATCACTGTTGCCGCACCCGTTACCGCATCCCCGCCCGCAAATACGCCTGGACGTGACGTCGCACCATTATCCTGTGCGATTATACCACCCCAACGCGTGGTTTCTATACCCGGTGTAGTGGCCGGTATCTGGGGATTGGGCGATGTGCCTAAAGCCATGATTACCACATCGCACTCCATATCGAACTCCGAACCCGCGACTTCTACCGGCGAGCGGCGGCCCGAAGCATCGGGTTCGCCCAACTCCATGCGTACACACCGTATGCCACGCACCCATCCCTTGTCATCGCCCAGCACCTCCACGGGATTGGTCAGCATATGGAACTCTATACCTTCTTCGCGTGCGTGATGTACCTCTTCGACACGCGCGGGCAATTCTTCCTCGCTACGGCGGTAGACTATAACGGCCTCTGCACCCAGTCTCTTGGCCGTACGTACGGCATCCATCGCAACATTGCCGCCACCAACCACCACGGCTCTACGGCCCGCATGGATCGGAGTGTCGTAATCCTCATGATAAGCTTTCATCAGGTTCGACCGCGTGAGGAACTCATTGGCCGACACCACACCGTTCAGGTTCTCGCCCGAGATACGCATAAACTTCGGCAATCCTGCCCCCGAACCGATAAACACCGCATCGAAACCCTCATCATCCATCAGCGAATCTATCGACACCGTGCGACCAACGATAGTGTCTGTTTCGATCTTCACTCCCAACTTACGGATATTATCCACCTCGCGAGCTACAACACCGTCCTTCGGCAATCGGAACTCGGGAATACCGTATTCCAATACCCCGCCCACGCGATGCAGTGCCTCGAAAACGGTCACATTATAGCCCATTTTGGCCAAGTCCGCAGCACATGCCAACCCCGCAGGTCCGCTACCCACAACAGCAACCTTATGCCCGTTAGGTTCCGCCACGACTGTCGCCGCTGCACCATGGTCCAGTGCCCAATCTCCCACAAACCGCTCCAACTTACCGATAGCCACCGCCTCTCCCTTGATACCCAAAATACACGCCCCCTCACACTGGCTCTCCTGCGGGCACACACGTCCGCAAACGCTCGGCAGCGAATTGTCCTCGGCA
>QMCD01000982.1_pt1 | contig 18607 bp, 16 predicted proteins | sample 1821841 | NCBI WGS metagenome assembly QMCD01 (sample SAMN01991225, study PRJNA193472) | Termite gut metagenome, whole genome shotgun sequencing project. | isolation source: worker | host: Macrotermes natalensis
CAGATATAACTTATCGTCATCCGTCAGGGTGGGCTTTATTAAGTCAAATGCTTCCCTGATCGCTGCGGCCCGCTCTTCCGATATGTCTCCTTCCGCTGCCGCTTCCAGGGCGGCCATGTCCTTCATGATCCGGCGTTTGCTTTCGGCGATCTTTTCCCGCAGGTCGGCAAGGGTGTCCATGATCCCGTCCTTTATCGTTCCCTCATGGCACTTCATCAGGTCTATCAGGTATTGCTCATATTCCAGCAGTTCCTGATGGCTTGCATATCCGGTTTCAGACGAGGCGTATTCTTCATACTTTACCCGCAGGGCCGCCAGCGTCTCAAGGATCCCCGCTTTTATCGTCCCTTCGTGCATGTATGCCAGGTCCCTCAGGTACAGCTCCCGCTCCTGGAGCTCCTTAAGGCTCCCGAAGCCCGGCCCGTACGGCGCGGCTGCTTTAAAGGTAAGCATTCCTGCGGTTTTTACCAAATATTTTTCGCTTATTTTTCTGCAAATCAAATAATTAAATCAGTTTTGAACGAACTATTGAATCAGGATTTGCAGAATTGAAAGATTAATGCAGCAAAAATAACTATCTTTGCAAACTAACAAATGTATGACAATGCTTCGATTATTCCTTTTATTAAATCCGGTGTATATTACTTTGTTTTGGTGTCTGGTACTTTGCATTAAAGTAAAAGGCAGTTCGCCCAAAGGCTTTCTCGGGAAATTTATGGCGGTGTGTGTTTGTATATACTTGTCGCATTTACTGTATTACCTTCCTTTGCCTACGGCATATCATTACGCCGATTCGCCATATCAGTTGTGCAATCTTTTAATTTTTCCGATGTATTATATTTATATTCGCCTGCTTACGGTAGACGAGGTTTTCCTGTGGCGCAAGCACGGTTTGTATCTGTTGCCGGCGGCGCTTATGTTTGTGTTGTATGGAGCCGGCGTGCTTTGTATGTCGAAAGATGAACATTTAAACTATCTATACCGCTCTTTATGCCATTTGCCGGACGAGCCGCTGTCGGGAATTTTTCTTTACCAAAAAACAGTATATAGCATTTGCCGTGTAGTTTTTATTATTCAGGGACTGGTGTATATGTGGCTTTCGTTCCGTTTGGTAGTGAAAAATAAAGACAATGTACAAAATTATTACGCCAATACGGAAGACGACACTTTGAGCAAAGTCCATTGGTTGAATATTACGCTGCTGGTAACTATTTCTTTCGGCATTGTGCTGTCGGCTTTGGGGAAAGAAAGTTTTATGTCGGGCGATGCTAAACTGATTGTGCCTTCGGCGGTAATATCGGTTATGTTTTTTATTATAGGATTGCTGGGCAACAAGCAACGCCAGATACTGACCGACAACAGGGTGGAAGAAAAAGCGAACCAGAGTGAAACAGAGGAGCAAAACAATGAAGCAAACACGGCACAGTTAACTCAAATCGGACTCAAGGTGGAACAGCTTTTCGGCGAACAGAAAATTTACTTGAACAAAGACCTTACAATATGGGAAGTAGCGCGTATTGCAGGCAGCAACCGCACCTATATTTCCCAGATGATAAATAACAACTTCAAGCAAAATTTTTCTTCTTTTGTCAATGCCTACCGTGTGCAGCACGCCAAAACACTCCTGAAGGAAAATCCGGGTATGAGCAAAACCGACTTGGCTGAAATGTCTGGTTTTGGTTCGGTGCTTTCCATGCAACGCGCTTTCCGGGCGGTGGAAAACAGTTGAATCAATAAAGATGAACACGATTTTAGAAGGATGTACTTATTGATTTTTAGGTAATATCACAGACGGTCTAAAAAGAATTAACCATTTTTTTAACGTTTTAGCGGTTTTAATAGCGGAAAAGACGAATAAAAATAGTATTTTCGCAGGCAACGTTATTTTGTTCGTTACTTTATTCACAATGCAGGTAAAAATTATTAATCAATCAAAGCATACACTGCCGGAATATGCTACCGGACTTTCGGCAGGAATGGATTTACGCGCTAATTTGGAAGAACCGGTCGAATTAAAGCCGCTGGAACGGAAATTAATTCCGACAGGATTATTTATCGCCTTGCCGGCAGGATATGAAGCACAGATCAGACCTCGCAGCGGATTAGCTGTAAAAGCCGGGATTACTGTGCTTAACAGTCCGGGAACCATTGATGCCGATTATCGCGGAGAAATCAAAGTCATACTGATCAATCTTTCTAACGAAACGTTTGTTATTCAGGACGGCGAGCGCATCTGTCAAATGGTTATTGCCCAACATGCCTGCGTGCAGTGGGAACAAGTAGAAGTGCTTGATGAAACAGAACGTGGTGCCGGCGGATTCGGACACACGGGAAAAAAATAAAAAATGTTGATTGCAAATCATGTTATATTAAACATAAAGATACAAAGACGCAAATGCACAAAAACTTCTTGCCTTTGCGCTTTTGTGTTTAACCTCAAAATAATATTTTCCCTTCTGATATTTTTTCCTTTTCTTTCTTCCGCGAAAGAGAAGCCGGCAGCCCTTTCTCAAAAGCAGGAAATTGCGATTCCCACAATCGAAAAAAGAAAGTTTGACTACTACTTCCTGGAAGCCTTGCGGCAAAAAATGCAGGGCAACAGAGACGCCGCCGCCGATAACCTGATGCGCTGCTACTACATTGACCCCGAAAACGCCGCCGTTTATTCCGAGTTGGCAAATTTGAATATTTCCTTGTCCCGCGTCCCTTTAGCGAAAAAATACATGATTGAGGCAGTTAAGTTAGATCCTGGCAATTTTTGGATAAAACAAGTGTTAGCCCAGCTTTACCTTCAAAACCGGGAATATAAGCTCGCCGCAGAAGTGTGTGAGGAGATTTTGAAAAATCATCCGGAAAAGAAAGAGTACAACTATATTTTAGCATCGTTGTATACACAGATGCAGCAACCTCGCAAGGCAATCCGCTCGTTGGATAATTTTGAAGAAAAGAATGGTGTTAACGATCAAGTTTCGTTGGAAAAATTCAAATTGTATATCTCCTTGAATAATCAAAAAAAGGCATTCAACGAGGTGGATAAAATCATAAAGGCATTTCCCAAGCAGACCAAATACCGTGTACTGAAAGGAGATCTTTATCTTGCATTAGAGAATTTACAAGAGGCTGAAAAACAGTACCGGTCGGTATTGAAAGATTTCCCGGATGACCCGCTGGCAAACAATCAGCTGGGATTTCTCTATTTTCAACAGGGGAAGATAGCTGAAGGCATGAAGATATTTACATCAGTACTGCAAAATAAGGCGACCGATTATGAGTTGAAAAAAGGGATACTAAGCTATATTTCGCAAGATTCTTTGTTGGCAGCTGCCATAGATGATTCTGTCTATTTGAATGTAATTAAACTGCATCCGGAAGAGGAGTTTACCTATCTGATTTATTCTGCCTATTTACTGGATCAAAATAAAAAAGAGGGATTTGAATATATTCGTAAAGCGTTAGAAATCAATCCAAATTATGAAGATTCGTGGAATCTGTTGATTGGTTACTATTCGATAGAAAATGATACAATAGGCGTATTGAATGCCACGCGGGAAGCTATAGAGCATTTTCCGGAAAACGCCCAATTTTACTATACCATGGGATCGGCCGCCCGGTTGCAGAAAGATACGGAAACGGCTTTATGGGCGTGGCGCAAAGCTATATCGCTGCTGAAAGAGAGCAACATTCTGTTCTGTTCTGCCATTCAAGGTCAAATAGGCGACCTGTACATGGAAAATCAAAATAAAGAGGAAGCCTATCTTGCTTATGATACGGCGTTAGTTTATGATCCGAACAGCATATTAGTGCTGAATAATTACGCCTATTTCTTGTCTTTGGATAACAAAGACCTGTCAAAAGCCGAACGGATGAGTGGGAAAGCCGTGCAAGCCGACCCGAAAAATGCAGCATACTTAGATACATACGCTTGGATTTACTTTAAGCAAGGGGATTATCTGCTGGCGCAACTGTATATCGAACAGGCATTTGCCAACGGTGGAGAAACAGACCCTGATGTATTGGAGCATTACGGTGATATTCTCTATAAAGCGGAAAACAAAGAGAAAGCACAAAAGATGTGGAAGGCAGCTTGGGAGTTGAAAAAAAAGGATGGAAACGAGCATCTCATTCTAAAGAAAAAAGCAGAAACCGGAAAATATATAGAAGAAAAGCATGTGGAAAAGTAAGACAATTGGGATTTTTTATCTATTGAGTTTTCTCTTGAGCTTTTTGTTGATAACTGTCTCGTGCAAAACAAAAAAAACAGGGAAAACTGCAAAAGAAAAGGAGGCTTTGCATGAGCTGGAATTTACCACTTTCAGCGTGCCCAAGGCTACATTCACATTTGCTCAAAAGCAAAATTCCATAGACGTGAACGGGTCTATCCGTATTAAAAACGACAGCATTATCATTCTTTCGTTCCAGCCTTTCCTTGGCGTGGAAGTAGGAAGGGCAAGCATTACCCAACGTTCATTGACCATAGTAGACCGGATAAACAAGCGATACTTTAGCATAGATTTTGACTCGCTGAGAGCAACAACGAATGCTAATATAGACTACTATGCCCTTCAATCCATATTTACCAATTCCCTGTTTATATACAACGATTCCGGAAGAGTGTCGATTTCGGATTTTGAAGCGGTGCAAGTGGGTGAACTCTCTCTCCTGCAGGCAAGTAAAAAAGGTGCAATTCAAGAATTTAACGTAAATGAGGAGAAACGGGTATTGTCGGGAAGAGTGTTTGCCAACAATGAGCCTTACTCCATTAGCTGGAATTATTTGAATTTTATGTCATTGGAAAACGGGTATTTTTTTCCACACACCGTGAAGATTGCCATGTCGGACGGAAATAACCGGTTCGGGTTGGATCTCGCATATAGCAAGGTTGAATTAAATAAAAATATCAACTTTCAATTTTCGGTTCCTTCCTCTTATTCGAGGGTCTCGTTAGAAGAGTTGTTAAAGATATTTCAATAGAATAGCATGCACAAATTTAAGTACATATTATTTTTTCTTTCTCTTTGTTGTATCATTTCTGTTCAATGGGCAGAGGGATATGCGCAAACGTCTCAAAAGTCAAGGCAAACAACAACTAAAACAACTAAAACAAGTACACAAAAACCAAAACCAAAATCCAATGTAAAAAAAACGGTGCCGGCTAAAAAAAGCGTAACTCAGCCCCCAAAAAACAACGAGATTGATAAGCTGAAAAATCAGCAGACTGAGGTTGCAAATAAGATGAAGGAAATAGATCAGTCCATTTCTCAAACCCAGCTTACGACCAAACAAACACTGAACGAAATAGAACGCTTAAACAGCGATATAAAAAAAAGAAATGAGCTTATTGCCAAGCAAAACAGAAGGATTACCCAATTGGAAGGGAAAATTGCCACAATGACGCAAGAGACCGACAAGATGGAAGTCGAATACAACCTGATGAAACAGAAATACGTGGATTTGATTTATCATGCCTATTTAAAGCAAAATTCATACAGCCGGTTAATGTTTATCCTGTCGGCATCTTCGTTCCAGGAATCGTACCGAAGGTTTAATTATTTGCAGCAATTTGCTTCTCTTCGCAAGCAACAAGCCGAAGAAATTGAAGTATCGCGAATTGACCTCACAATAAAGAAAGAGCAGCTGAACGAAACAAAACGTCTTTCGGAAGAACTTTTAGGACAACGCGAACAAGAGCAAAAGCAGCTATTGTTTGAAAAAGAAAAACAGGATAGCCTTGTCGCATCTTTACAAAAAAAAGAAAAAGAGCTAAAAAAAGAGTTGGAAAAACAGCAAAAAATAGCCAACCAACTGAATGATAAAATAGAAAAGTTAATTGCCGAAGAAGCCCGGAAAGCTGAAGAAAGAAGAAAAGCAGAAGCCGCAACCCAAAAAGGACAAGCAGCAGCAAAAGAAGAAAAGTTGGTTTCCGGCGGATTTGAAAAGAACAGAGGACGATTGCCATGGCCTGTAAAAGGAAGAATTACCGGACGATTTGGCAGTCAGCCTCATCCCGTATTAAAAGGCATAACAATAAACAACAAGGGAATATACATCACTGCGTCTCAAAAAGGCTCGGATGCCTCCGCCGTCTACGAGGGCGAGATAACCCAGTGTTTTTCTATTCCGGGCAGTAATAATGCCGTGATTGTACGTCACGGCAGCTATTTAACAGTTTATGCCAATCTTGCAAGCATCTACGTGAAGGTTGGAGATAAAGTAACAGGAGGAAGTAAAATAGGAAAGATATATGAAGATGCTGAAGATGAGAATAATACCGTTCTCTTTTTTCAGGTATGGAAAGAAAAGGACCTGCTAAATCCGGAACTTTGGATTCAGAAGCAATAATTTCCAACGATTCATTATTTATATTTATATTTTTTACATATCTTTATCCGGATTATACAGAACATGATATTTATGGAAGCACAAGAAAAGAAAGAGATAGATTTGATTGATATTATTCAGGTGATCTTCAATTATATAAGAAAATTTTTCCTTTACGTAAAGGATGTTTGTGTTTGGTTGGTCCGGTTTTTATTTCAAGCAAAATGGTTTCTAATCATTGCAGTTGCCTGTGGAATAGCATTCTCTTTTTACGCGTCGAGAAAGAGTAACCTGTTTTACAAAGGAGAAGTTGAGATGCGTTTCAATATTTATGATGCCTATTTCTATAAAAATCTAACCAATTTTCTTAACGTATATCTCAAAGAAGAAAATAGAGCATCGCTGGTTCAAACACTCCAGATTTCTCCCGAAGTTGCGGCTAACTTGGCTTTGATTGATTCCTATTTTTTTATTGATAATTCAACGGGCGTGCTGGAGGTCGATTATGCAAACAAATTCGAGACTCAAAAGGATACAACAATACGCCGGATAAATGATCGTCTGATGCTTGTTGTTGTTTCAAGAGATACTACCATATATCCGGACTTGCTGGGAAAAATAAAATACTTTTTTGAGAATAATCCCACGGTTTTGGAAGAAAATGCCATCCGCTTACAGCAAATAGACCAAAAAATCGGAATGCTCAACAATGAGATAGTGCTGTTGGACAGCTTGAGAAAGAAGGAGTACTTCAAAAAGGAAACCGGCTCGCAAGCCAAACTTGATCAAACAATCCTCTTGAGCGAAAAAGAGAGACGATTGTATCACAACGATATTTTAGGGCTGGAATACACTATACAGGGACTTCAATGGGAGAAGACGATGAAGTCCGATGGTGTTCGTTTCCTTACTCCATTCAGGGTTGACCCTGTTCCGGTAAACAGGTTAAGCAGAATGTTGATAAAATATGTTCCGGTAGTTTTTATACTTGGCTTTTTTATTGCCTTAGGTTGGAAATACCGGAAAAAAATGTACCAGTTTTTGTCGGAAAAAGAGTAAAATATCACGCCTGCGGATAATCAATATTGCCCTAAACAGGACAAAAATGTTCTATGCCTGTCAGGCGCATGGCACATCTGATAAACCTCAGGTTTTAGCTTGTGGCTTTATGAATAAAAAATACAAATGGGGCATCATTGGTGCCGCTCACATTGCCGGAAAATTTGCGGAAGGACTGAAAGAGCTTCCGGATGCAATCTGTTATGCAATAGCTGCCCGGTCGGAAGAGAGAGCCGAAGTATTTCGCCGGAAATACGGCTTTGAAAAAGCATATAGCTCATACGAAGCGATGCTAGCAGACCCACAAGTTGATATTGTCTACATTGCTACGACCAACAACCTGCATTTTGAACATACCATCATGTCGTTGGAAGCCGGAAAAGCCGTGTTGTGCGAAAAGCCTTTTGCATCTAACCTTTTGCAGGTAGAACAAATGATTCAAAAAGCGAAAGAAAAGAATCTATTTTTAATGGAAGCCCTTTGGAGCCGTTTCTTGCCGAGTGTGCAAGCATTTAAGCAAAAAATGCAGGAAGGGTCTATCGGAAAACCGCTTTTGTTGGAGGTTGATTTTGGAATTCAGCCGCCCTACGATCCGGAAAGCCGCCAGTTTGATCCCGGATTAGGAGGCGGTTCGATTCCCGACATTGGTATTTATCCTCTCTTTATGGCGTTTTACCTATTTGGAAAACCCACATCGGTACAAGTAGCCTCTGTGGCAGCTCCTACCGGAACAGATATGACCTCCTCTATTTTACTGAAACACGCAGGCGGTGAAATTAGCGTACTGACATCATCTTTTGCTATGCAGCTTGATACGGAAGCAAAACTGTTTGGCGAAACCGGTTCATTGCGCTTGTGCCGGATGTTTCACATCCCAACCAAACTGATGATGCGCAAAGGAGACAACGAAGAACAGGAAATTCCGGTAAACCTTATTGGAAACGGATATAACTATGAAGCCCAAGAGGTCATGGAATGTTTAGACCGTGGAGAAACGGAAAGTAAAAGCATGCCGCTTTCGTTTTCATTAGAGTTAATCCGCTTACTCGATGAAGTTGTAGAAAAAGCAAGATTATCACACGATTAAACAATATTGATTCTTCGGGAATATTGTAATTGACCGTGGATATGTGAATATGTATATTCCTTCTTTTGTTAAGATCAGATTTAAACCTACCAAGTAATAAAAAGAATTATATAGGCTTTTTTGTAGTATCTTCTTGATTTATATGCGGCACTTGAGCCGGAATATTAGCTGATTATTTCCCACAAAGACACAAAGCCCACAAAAAACTTAGTGTTCTTTGTGTCTTTGTGGGAAACTTTTATCTTTTTTCTAAATATAAACGAATTAAGAAGACATACTTACTTAATAATAATTTGTATTAAACTATTTTTGCAAAAATATTGCATATAAAAAATGTTACAAGCAAAAAAAATAGACATCGAGGAGTATAATTACCTTTTACCGGACGAAAAAATAGCTAAATTTCCGTTAGAAAAGCGGGATGACTCGAAGTTGCTTTTGTATAAAAACAATTCGATTACTCAATCCTCGTTTAAAAATATCACAGATTATTTGCCGGAAAATGCACTTATGGTTTTTAATAACACGAAAGTAATCCAAGCACGGCTCCATTTTCAAAAAGCGACCGGCGCAAGGATTGAAGTTTTTTGTCTGGAACCTCACGAGCCGTCCGATTATATTCTTGCATTTCAGGCAAACCAAAAATGCGTGTGGAAATGTATGGTCGGAAATGCCAAAAAGTGGAAAGAGGAAACAATCGTGAAAAATTTTGCGATAACAGATCAATCTGTTTTGCTGACAGCGAAAAAAATCTCATCTGCCGGAAACACGTATTTGATTGAATTTTCATGGAACAATCCGTCCATTACTTTTGCCGGTATTTTGGAAAACGCGGGAGAGCTGCCAATTCCGCCTTACCTGCACCGTGAAACGTGCGAGCAGGACAAAAAAACGTACCAAACCGTCTATTCCAAAATAAAAGGCTCGGTAGCCGCCCCAACCGCCGGATTGCATTTTACCGATGAGGTATTTCAATCGCTGAAAAAGAAAAAAATTGACTGCGAAGAAGTTACGCTACACGTTGGTGCAGGTACTTTCCAACCGGTAAAATCGAAAACCATTGACGGGCACGAAATGCACACAGAATTTTTCTCGGTACGAAAAGAGACCATTATTCTTCTCAAAAAAAGTCTAAGTAATATCATTGCGGTAGGGACAACTTCTGTCCGCACATTGGAAAGCCTGTATTATGTGGGACTTCTTTTGCAGGAAAATCCAGAAATGCCCGCCGGAAAATTAAAAGTAACCCAATGGATGCCTTATGAAAAGCCCGGAACACTCTCGGTAAACGACTCGTTACAACAAATCTTGAATTACTTGGAAAAGAACAACTTGGAAATATTGAATGCAGAAACACAGATTATGATTGTTCCGGGTTACAAGTTCAAAATCGTGAAAGGGATTGTAACCAATTTTCATCAACCGCAAAGTACGTTGCTTCTGTTGATTTCCGCCTTTGTGGGCGAGAAATGGAAAGAAATATATGATTATGCGCTGGAAAAAGATTTTCGCTTTTTGAGTTATGGGGACAGCTCGCTGTTGTTTTAATATCGGGGTAGAAAATCCACCCTTCCTTCTGCCAACTCTCCGTAAGAGTTCAACCTCCTACGGGGCTGGTCATGAGAACCGGGACTTTCTCTACGCTACGTTCCGCTTACGCGGAAGTTATCCAACAGTCCTACAGATACACATTTTAACTCCTGATTCGCATAAATCAGAAATTTATTAGACCTCTTCGGAAAATCAGAAAATTTCTTTGCGGCTTCGCGTTAAAATAAATGAATGCGCTTATGCTTTTGGGGGTAAACGCAAAACCGCAAAGTTCACAAAGACGCAAAGTTTTTTAGCATTAATTATTTTCCGAAGAATTCTATTATACGGATTTCTTTTCTGTTCTCGTTTTTAATGTTACAACCGGAATCAGCATCTCTTCCAAAGAAATACCGCCATGCTGGAAAGTCCCTTTATAGTAGGATACATAGTAGTTGAAATTATTCGGATAGGCAAAAAAATCATCGTTTCCGGCAAAGATGTAAGTCGAACTTACGTTTGGAGAAGGAAGTTTTATCTTATCCGGCTTATTAATCCAAAAAACTTCTTTCTGGTTGAAATTCAGGTTTTTACCTACTTTATAACGCAGATTGGTAGTCGTGTTGCGGTCGCCAACAACCTTTATTGCATTGTTTACGCGAATCGTTCCGTGATCGGTTGTCAACACAATTTTAATATCTTTGGTCGCCAATATCTTGAAAAACTCAATAATCGATGAATGTTTGAACCACGATAATGTGAGTGAGCGGTAGGCTGCCTCGCTTGAAGCAAGCTCGCGTATCATTTTAGAGTCGGTACGTGCATGCGAAAGCATATCCACAAAGTTGAAAACAACCACATTTAACGGGTTGTTGATGAAGCGCGGCAGGTTTTCGATGAGTCTTTCTCCAGCAGTATTGTCGTTTATTTTGTGGTAGGAAAAAGCGTATTTCTTACGAAACCGGTCTAACTGCGTCTGTATCAACTCCTCTTCATACAGGTTTTTGCCTTCCTCCTCATCATCGTCTACCCAAAGCTGCGGATACATTTGCTGAATTTGCAACGGCATCAACCCTGAAAAAATGGCATTACGCGCATATTGCGTGGCGGTTGGCAAGATACTGTAATAGAGCTCCTCTTCCTCAACCGTAAAATCTCCACGCAACATCTCTTTGATAATGCGCCACTGGTCGTACCGGAAATTATCAAGCACCACTACAAAAACTTTCTCTCCATTGTCTAATAAGGGAAAAACTTTCTTTTTAAATAGATCCTGGCTCATCACCGGACGTTGTTCATTACCTTCCCTAAACCAATCAACATAGTTCTTTTTGATGAACTTAATAAAGGTAGAATTAGCTTCATCCTTTTGCATTTTCAGCACTTCGTCCATCTGGTTTCCGGTATTTTCAAGCTCTAATTCCCAGTAGACTAATTTTTTATAGACCTCTATCCAATCCTGGTAAGTAAGCGAATCATTTATTTGCATACCGATACGTCCAAATTCGGAACGGTAACTGTCGGTAGTCGTATCGGATATGATTTTATCCTTATTGATGTTTTTCTTCAGGGAAAGAAGGATTTGATTCGGATTAACAGGTTTAATCAGATAATCGGCTATTTTATTTCCAATAGCCTGATTCATAATATTTTCCTCCTCACTCTTGGTAATCATTACCACAGGAACGGTATTGTCAATTTCCTTGATTTTGGCAAGGGCTTCCAATCCGCTCAATCCGGGCATATTCTCATCAAGAAAAATGATGTCAAAATGCTCCTCGCGCGATTTATCTACCGCATCCTGCCCGTTGTTAACACAAACAACCTCATATCCTTTTGACTCCAAAAAAAGGATATGTGCTTTCAATAAGTCAATCTCATCATCGGCCCAAAGTATCTTATCTTTCTTCATATAAACAAATCTTATTAAAAATAAATACGAATCTAAGTAATTTGAGTGAATTAAACAAATTAAATAGTATAACCTGCACTCCAGAAAATAAACTGCGCCTTACTGAAATGATTGGCACGAATACCAAATGTACCGAAAAAATTCCTGTAAAAATGAAATTTGGTACCTAATATCTGATAAAAGCGGCTGTCATTCGGATTGCCGTGGTACAGATCATATCCAATATTGGTAAACAAGGAAAAATAGGGCATGACTAACTCTCCTTTTACCGAAAGCCCGACATTTAAACGCTGTTTCACGTTGCCTAATGCCACACGGTCATAATACTGTCCGTCAACTTTCCAAATTTCACGCTTAGCCGTAGCACCACCGCTTTCATCGTACACGATTTCAATACTTGGTCCCCATTTCAAAGAGTGTTTGCGTACAAACATAGAGGCATAACTCAACCCGATTACCCGGAATTTGTGATCAACAAATCCCGTTGTCAATCCTGTTCCTTCTGTGCTGTAAGAAATTTGCCTCGAAGAAAATGTGAGCAGCAAGTCATGGTCTATCCGCTTTTTAATTTTTGGCGGCAACAAGTGAAGTTCCGGTTTTGAATGAGATTCGGGCGGATTGATGTTGTAGCAAATCTCAATGTAAGGAGACATCAGGTTCATTCCCTTGTTGGGTAACCGCTGTGCACCATTAGAAAAATGTGTCAGTGAAACCCCGATATTCATATCCACACGAGGGATTGACTTCACTTTGAGATATAAACTTGCGCCTACATGAATATTTTCGCTCGTGCTGACTGCAATATTATCGGGATTATTAAAGCGGTCATAATACCGCCAGTTAGTCGAATAACCGAGATTAAACTCATAATTGAACGACAACACCGAAACAGAAAAAATCCGGGCACCCTGAATTAAATAAAAAGAGATGGGCGTTCCTAAGCGGTGGTCGTGAAAAGTTGCAGCACCTATTCCAACACCAAAGTAGGGCATTCCATAAGCATAATCACGCCAATCATCTCCTTTCGAAGCGTTACAAAATTTTAAATCAAACGAAGAAAAACCGTCTATGCCTTCGTTAATTACAAAGTCATTAGTTTGAAAAACAAATCCCGATTGCGCTTTTGCTGCCAAAAAGAATGGATTCTTGCTCGAAGGCGTTTCTGCAAGCACAGAATCCTCCATCTCTTTCCCTTGCAAAAGCAAAGGAATAAACAGCATTATAGTGGATAAAACAAAACATCGCATGGGACAAAGGTAGAAAAAATTTAGAAAATCAAAAAACCTGCGGAGATGCCCAGGTTTTGATTTCTAATTTTTACATCATAAGTACCTTTGTATATGTTTCTAATTCCACATTGATAATTGAGACTCACTTGCAATCTATTGAACAGGTCGACCCCAAGCGTTGCACCCACGCCGAAATCGGAGTTATTAAAGCCGGTCTCCGCCCATCCGCCGGAACTTTCCACCCCTTTTACTTTCATGTTGAGCGGAAAAGCAAAATAGGGACCGGCACCAATGTAAGGCTTAATAAAAGACCTAACGTCCAGCGCAGATAAACAGGAATGTCTAAATAGTCGAAACGGTTTCCTATTTTATCGTTACCGGAAGTATAAAAACTGCCTTTCCGTGAATAGAGAGCTTCTGCCTGTACGCCCAAACCAAGCGGAAGGTCTATTTTATAGAATATTCCCGCATGAAAACCGGTATATGAGGATGTTTTTACACCATCGCCGTTGTACTTTACAGATTGGCCGGCAACATTCATACCTCCTTTAACTCCAAAATTATTCGATCCGGCACGAGCAGCCGGTACTATGGCAAGGGATAAAAAAAGCGACAGGGTAATAATCTTTGACTTCATATATAAAACTTTTATTTTTGAGTTAATAATACACATCAGGAGTTGAAAAGTGCGCCCAAGCCGTAGGACTTGAGCGTAGGAGTGATATGCCTTTTGTCGCATTTTTTTTCAGCTCCTGATGCACATTATTAATCAAACAGCTTCTTAATACCTTTCTTTTGATGAAAACAATTTATAATAAAAAAAGTTGAATATAACAATAATAATTCATTTAGTTATACCTTTGCAAAAAATAGTTAGAATTTATGTTAGTGCGAATATACCCGGAAAATCCCAATCCGAGGGAAATAGAAAAAGTAGCGCAATTTCTCCGCGACGGAGGGTTGATAGTCTATCCTACCGATACGATTTATGGTCTCGGCTGTGATATTTTTAACACAAAAGGGATTGAGAAAATATGCCGTTATAAAAATATTGACAGCAAAAAAGCCGATTTATCATTCGTATGTTACGATTTGAGTAATGTGAGCGAGTATGCCAAGGTTGATAACGCAACGTTTAAGTTAATGAAAAAAAATCTGCCGGGCGCGTTTACCTTCATTTTAAAAGGAAATAATAATCTGCCCAAATTTTTCAAAAATAAAAAAACGATCGGCATCCGCGTACCCAATAATAACATTGCACGTGAACTTGTCCGTGAGCTTGGAAATCCAATTCTCTCGGCATCTGTCCGGGATAAAGACGATGAGATTTTAGAGTATTTTACCGACCCCGAACTCATTCACGAGCGGTGCGGACATATTGCCGATGTGGTTATCAACGCAGGCTACGGAACGCTCGACCCTTCGACCGTAGTCGATTGTACGGGAGATGAACCGGTTATAGTGCGTCAAGGAAAAGGGATTTTGGAATGGTAAAATGGAATTTCAATTACTGGGAACAATCCCGGTTTATCATCTTTTCCAAAACGAAGGCATTAACACAAAAAGCACAGTAAAGATTTCTAACCGGCCCGTAAGCATAAGAAATGATGCGTACCATTTAGCCGCATCGGGAAATTGAGAATAATTATCTACCGGGCCAAACATTCCTAATCCGGGGCCCACGTTACTTAAAAACGTTACCGATGAGCCTACCGACTCAGCAAAGCCAAGACCCATTAAGGCAAAAACCAGCACACTTATAATGGCTATCAATGCGTAGAGAACCACAAATGCCAAAATATTGGTTATGATTTGGGCAGGAACTACCTTTTGATTGAACTTTACGGGAATAACGGCATTCGGATGCAGTAGGCGCTTAAACTCATAATAGCTATTTTTCAGCAATAAGGATACGCGAACGACTTTCAACCCTGCCGTTGTGGAACCTGCACACCCGCCGATGAGCATGATGAAACACATTAAAATCCATAAAAAGGGAGTCCAATTCAAATAATTTGCCGTACTGAAAGCCGTTCCGGTCATTAATGAAACAACCTGAAAAGTGGCTGTACGAGCAGATGCCTCTACGTCCATATTCCCGGTAAATAATAATCCGGCTGTAGTAATAAGCGAGAATCCAAGCAGAAAAAAAAGATAGAATTTTAACTCTTCGTTTTGATAGAACTTCTTAAAATTTCCTTTTAATGTGGAATAAATGACTCCATAGTTTATCCCTGTAACTACCATAAAGATAATGAATACATATTCGATAAAAGGCGAATTCCAATAAGCAACGCTGGCATTTTTAGTAGAAAAACCACTGGCAGACATGGTTGTAAAAGCATGACACACAGCATCGAAAAGTCCCATCCCGCCAATCTTTAACAGAATGATTTCAACTAATGTCAGTAAAATATAGATACTCCACAGTAATTTAGCGGTTTGAGCAACACGAGGGTGCAGCTTAACCTTGGTTGGTCCCGGTATTTCGGCTGAATACAACTGCATCCCGCCAATACCGAAAATAGGAAGGATAGCCAGCGAAAGTACGATTATCCCCATTCCTCCGAGCCACGCGATAATACTTCTCCATAACAGCAGTCCATGCGGAAGCACTTCTACATCAGTAAAAATAGTGGCTCCGGTAGTCGAAAATCCCGACATCGTTTCAAAAAAGGCATCGACATACCGCGGAACGTATCCGCTAATGATGAACGGAAGGCTACCAAACAGGGAAAATACCACCCAGATAAGCGCAACAAAAAGATATCCGTCTCTTTGTTCAAACTGTTCATCCGGATCTTTTTTTATAAAAAAATAAGAAAATAAAGCGACCACAAGCGTAATCATAGAAGAAAGAAACAGCGACTGAGCATCCTGTTCACCATACAGATACGCCACAACAGCCGCTATTAGCATGAATGCCGCCTCAAAAAACAGCAAGGAGCCTAACGTGTGCAGGACTAATTTTATATTGATTATTCCGCTTTGCTTCATAACAAAAAACCATTACGTTATTACACGTAACAACATTTTAAGAAAACAATTTAGCTATCTTATGTATACTTGAAGAGAGACAAAAAACGATAACATCATCATTAGGCCGGATGAAAGTGTCTCCATTGGCAATACAGCCTTTTCCATCACGAATAATCCCGCCTATGAAAAAATCTTTCGGTAAATGAAGATTTTTAATCTTATCTTTTGTGATTTTGGCACCTTCCTTGGCTGTTAATTCAACCACATCCGCATTCACATAAGTCAGATTTTTAACATCATTAACATCTATATCCAGCGTGTATTGATAAATATAATCGGCAGCAATCAGCTTTTTATTGATAACAGTACCTATATCCAGACTTTCTGCAAACTGTATATAATCAATATTTTCAATCTCGGCTATTGTTTTCTTGATGCCGAATTTTTTGGCTGCAATACAGGCTAATATGTTGGCTTCGGAGTTGTCGGTTAAGGCAACAAAAGCATCCATATTTGCTATACCCTCTTTTTTCAACAAGTCAAGATTACCTGCATCCCCGAGGATAATCATTGCATTATCCAACTGTTCAACTAACTTCGTAGTCTTGTTTCTATTCCTTTCCAATACTTTTACGGCTATACTGTCCGGAAGTTCCTGTACGGTTTTAACGGTAATACGTCCTCCGCCCATAATCATCAAATCCTTGATGTTTACTACCTCTTTGCCTGCTTGCTTCCTGACATGCTCTATATATTCTTTAGTCGTAATAAAATAGGCAATATCATTCGGCAATATTTCATCATTTCCGGTTGGAATAATCGTATTCATTCCCCGTCGAATAGCAACAATCCGGTAGTCGGAACTGTCGGTCAGGTACATCAGCTTTTGGTTAATAACCGGAGCATTCTTGCGTACTTTTATACCAATCAGAGTTAAAGCCCCATGTTCAAAATCAATCCATTGCCTGACCCAACTCATCTGCAACGAGTTGGTTATCTCCTTGGCTGCCAGCATCTCCGGATATATCAGCGCATCAACACCCAGCTGCTCAAAAAATTCTTTATTCTTCGGGAGCAAGTATTCATAATTATCGATTCGAGCCAGTGTTTTTTTGGTTCCCAAATTCTTGGCGAGAATACAAGCTGTAATATTTTGGCATTCAAAAGGTGTGACGGCAATAAACAAGTCGGCAGACGATACGCCAGCCTCTTTTTGGTCGTTAATAGAAGTTGCCGATCCTGTAACGCTTATCAAATCGTAATTAGATTCTAACTGTTGCAACTTTTCCTCGTTTTCATCAATTAGAATTATATCATGATCTTGCAGGGAAAGCATTTTTGCCATATGACTGCCTACTTCGCCTGCTCCTGCTATAATAATTTTCATACAAAGAAAATAATATGAAAAAATAATGCAAATATATTATATCAAAAAAGTCCGTGTAAAAATAGGTAACTTTTTGACAAAAGAAGAAGAAAAAAGGCAAAATATTTAAAATTTATTTTTTAAATTAGCACGTTTTTTAATTGGCAATCCAACATTATAAATAAAAATGTGAATTATCATGCTTGACGCCTTATTGGAATGGGATAGAGAAATGTTAGTGCTTCTTAACATGAGTGGAAAGCACACCGTATTTTTGGATGTTTTCATGTGGATGGTGTCGCAGATACTGATATGGGCACCGGCATTTTTAGCTTTTTTCTATATTGTAATCAAAGAAAAGAAGCAAGAAGGCTTACTTATTTTAATTGCAGCAATTCTTCTTTTTGTCTTATGCGACCAAATTTCGGCATCCATTCTTAAGCCGTCAATAGAACGCCTCCGACCCGGAAAAGATCCCTTGATAATGGATTTATTACAATATGTAAACGGTTACCGGGCAGGGACATACGGATTTCCATCGTCTCACGCCACTAACTCGTTTGGCTTTGCCATGTTTACTTCCCTGCTGCTCAGATACAGGTGGTATACGCTGTTTGCCTTTTTGTGGGCGGCATTGTGCTCGTATAGCCGCATGTATTTAGGCGTGCATTTCCCATTGGATATTCTTGCGGGAACGTTACTGGGAATATTGATCGGCTTTTGTTGCTATTGGCTGTATGGAAAAGCGAGGCGGTTCGTTTCTCAATCCGATATTTTTTCAGGTAAATACAGTGTAACAACCGGTTACACAAAATCCGGATTTTCAGTAAAAGAAATTTGGTTTGTCATTTATTCTCTCTTGGTTACGCTTTTTTGTATAATATGCATTGCATTGCAGATGCGTAAGTTTTTTTAATGGATGAGAAATATCCGCTGTACGCTTGATTTAAATTATGTCGTCATTTATAAATAAAGATATGGATACATCTATCTTTACATCTGATTCAAATGGAAATATAAATTTCAAACGACTTTGTTGCAACGGCTGAGTGCTGATTATCAACAATATACATGCCATTTAAAAAATAGGTGTTTTTTGCTAATTTATTTATTTACAAACGATTGCA
>QMCD01001013.1_pt1 | contig 18594 bp, 15 predicted proteins | sample 1821841 | NCBI WGS metagenome assembly QMCD01 (sample SAMN01991225, study PRJNA193472) | Termite gut metagenome, whole genome shotgun sequencing project. | isolation source: worker | host: Macrotermes natalensis
GCTGCATGGAAGGATGGCTGTCAAAATGTCCGGAGATAAAAAAATATCCTGGATTTCCGTTGTGGAAATTATTGTTATAATTATACTTATTCTGATGATTGCCGGTATGGTTGCCTTAAACCTGATGTTTAAGGAGGATGATACGGCAACCCCTGTCTTCGGTATGACCGTATACAAAACGAATACCGAGAAGATGGAGCCTCAGATACCTGAAAATACTGTTATAATTGCAAAAAGCTCCGAAATTGACAGTATTGCGGAACGCAGCGTTATACTTTGCCGAATCGGCAGATACACTCAGCTTATGCGTGTCGTTAATATTGAAAACGAAGACGGAAAGACTTTTTATGTGGTTAAATATGACACGTCGCCAGCAACCGAAACCTTCAGAATCGAATCGGGCGATATTATAGCCAAGGCTGTATGGCAGCTTGAATCGTTCGGTAACTTCCTTGATTTCGCAACATCTACGGCTGGAATAATAATCGCAGTTATAATACCTCTGTCGCTTATAATTCTGTTTCAGGTCATTCGTATTGTCAGTATACGCAGGCTTGAAGCCGAGGCATCCTATATTGACGATACGGATGATTTTATTATATCGAGGGACGATAACATGAATGACGACGTACCCTTTACATTCACGAAGCCTAAATTCATTGAGGATGTTACGGGAAAAATCAATATGCCGAAACCGAGGTTTGAGCCTGAGCCTCACCCCGAACCGGCGCTTAATGTCAATTCCAGGGGTATAGCGGAATATTCGGTAAATGCCGTTCCTAATAAAATCAGGGAAGAAAAGCCCGGCGCTGATTTATTCGCTTATGACAGTCTTGTTTCAAAGGATGTCCGTACCGAAAAAAATGCTGTTAAGGCAGGAGTTGTACAGTCTGATTTTGAACGAAGCGAATTGTATTTGAATAAACCGACTAAAATCGAACCCAGGGAACCTAAATCAAAGGTTGATGATTTTTTCGAAAGCTATGCTTCCAAAAAAGACTCATCATCAACTGAGAGGGTTGTTTTTACTCCTCATGTAAGCAATATTATACCTGATAAGCTAGTTAACGTTCAGTCGCAGGCGACCGCGCCGAAACAGTCAAGCTTTAACGACAGCGTTAAAGCATACTATTATAAATCGGAAAAAGATGAAATTAAAGGCAATAAACCCGAAAAACCCGTTACGGCTTCAAAACATACGCAAACCGTTAATACAATACCTGAAATGGCAGTTGTTCCTAAAGAGACGATAGCGCCCCCTAAAAAGAAAAAGAACAGCAAAACCCTTGACGAGTTAATGAACCTTATCGACGCCGAGGAAAGCCGTTTAAAAAAGTAAAATCAGCATTTCATCAGACCTCCTGCGCAATTGAGCTCAGGAGGTCTGATGCTTCTTGGAAAACACAGCTTTGTTTATTAGGTTTTTCCGCTCTGAACTGACATTAAAGGATTAAATCTGAGCGTTATCATTACTTTTTTATAACGGGTTCCCCCCTTTTTTTACATTATTTACTATAAAAATTTTTAATAAAGTTTAAGCTTTGAATGTATATTCCTGCCTACAAGGTAAAAACTATACTTACAAAACAAACAAATTCTGATAAGTATTATAACTACTATTTAATTATTTTATGGAGGAATAGAAAATATGAAAGCTACCGGTATAGTAAGACGTATTGATGATTTGGGACGTGTCGTAATCCCGAAGGAAATCAGAAGAACAATGAGAATCCGCGAGGGCGACCCGCTTGAGATTTATACAAGCAACGAAGGCGAAGTTATTTTCAAGAAATATTCGGCAGTAAACGAAATGGCAGGCTCCGCTTCTCAGGTTGCCGAAGTCATGTCAAAGCTTGCTAACTGTCCTACCGTTGTGTTTGACCGCGACCATGTCGTAGCCGTTGCCGGCGTGCAGAAAAAGGAATTCAACGAAAGGCGCGTTTCCCAGGCTCTTGAGGAATACCTTGAAGGACGAAAGAATTACTTGAAAACATCGCCTTCCGACGCTAAGGTGTTCCCTGTCGAGGGTATTGACCGTCCTGCGATTGCCTGCTCCCCGATTTTATCAAGCGGCGACGTAACGGGAGCTGTTGCGTTCCTTGCCCCGAACAATGACGCCGTGGCAAACGAGGTTCAGCAGAATCTGATTCAGGCGGCGGCTCAGTTCCTCGGAAAACAGATTGAGGAATAAATAATACAAAAACAGCCGGGGGTTTGTTCCCGGCTTTGTTTTGTTATCCAGTACCGCTATAAATTTATCCGTTTACTGCTGTATAATAAATTAATAACACTTTCTGATATATCCGCATTATTACTGCGGACGGATTACATTAAAAGCCTGCCGTATTGACGGCACCCCTGTAATACGTATATTGAATTTAGTAACGTCAATGCTCTTAAACGACTGCTTAGGGATTATGCAGTGGGTAAACCCCAGACGCTGGGCCTCTGTTATACGCTGTATGATATTTGACGTACCCCGAACCTCTCCGCCCAGTCCGATTTCCCCGAACGCAATCATATGGCTGTCAAGCGGTATGTCATAAAATGAACTGAATACCGCCGTCGCTACCGCTAAGTCGCCTGCCGGCTCGTCAAGCCTGAACCCCCCCGCAATGTTAAGGTATACGTCAAGGGTACCCATAAACATTCCCGTACGCTTTTCAAGCACCGCAAGGAGCATTGCAAGCCGGTTATAGTCAAAGCCGGTCGCTGTTCTCCTCGGATTTACCGTTCCGCTTTTGGTGACAAGAGCCTGTACCTCCGCTAAAATCGGGCGGCTTCCCTCCATTATACAGGCAATGCAGCTTCCCGGGACATTTTCACTTCTCCCCGAAAGAAGCATTTCCGACGGATTCGGTACCTCGGCAAGACCATTGCCGCGCATTTCGAAAACGCCGATTTCATTGGTCGAGCCGTAACGGTTCTTGACTGCCCTTAAAATACGGTAAGAAAGATGCCTTTCCCCCTCGAAATAAAGCACGGCGTCCACGATATGCTCCATAACCTTAGGACCGGCGATTGCTCCGTCCTTGTTCACATGCCCGACGATGAAAATGGGTATTTCTTCGGACTTAGCCGTTCTCATGAAAAGGTTGGTGCATTCGCGTACCTGCGTAACGCTGCCCGCCGAGGAATTTATGCTGTCAATAGCCATGGTCTGAATCGAGTCGATAATCGCAATACCGGGCTTTCTGACCGATATGGTATCGGAAACCGCCGCCGCGTCATTGCTTGCGAGCAGTTCAAGGTTTTCGGCGTCAACACCAAGCCTTTCGGCGCGGAGCTTGATTTGGCGTATGCTTTCCTCGCCTGAAATATACAGTATGCTGTGATTTTTACCTAAAAATCCGCAGATTTGCAAAAGCAGGGTGGATTTCCCGATACCGGGTTCGCCGCCGAGCAGTACGAGTGAGCCTTTGACCAGCCCGCCTCCCAAAACCCTGTCAAGCTCGCCTGTTCCGGTTTTATACCGGGCGTCGTCGTTTGTGTCAATATCGGCAAGCTTCGATATTTTGGACGACAGGTCGGTCGGACTGCTGTTTGAAGCTCCGCCTGAGCTTACCCCCCTTGAGATTCCGCTTTTATTTGCGGCAGGGATAACCTCTTTTTCCTCGAATGTGTTCCATTCGCCGCAGGACTGGCATTTTCCGTTCCATTTCGGGCTTTCGTAACCGCACTGACCGCATATGTAAACCGTTTTGATTTTCCCTGCCATTTTTACCTCCGCATGTTTTTCTGATATGATTATTCTAACCTATATTTTTACTCTTATGGGAACAGGTTTTTAATATAATATTTAGGACGGACAATGTCCGCCCTTAAAACATTTATTTACTTCGCGGCTTCGACCGGGTTGAAACGGATACGCACCCTAGGCATTTTTGTGACGGTGTAATAATAATTCTCCTGCCAGTCGTTACCCTGCGAGGGGTCATTTTCCCCCGTTGCCGGGGGAGCAAAGATTTTAAGCGTCAAATCGCATTCGCCGTCAAGGGGGTTTTCAAAGAACGCGCTCATCATATCGATACAGCGGGCTTTCGGGGATTTATAAAACCACCTGCCGTTTAATTCCATCATGTAGTTGCCGTCGTCTTCCTCGTCGAAATAAACCTCGCAGAAATGCGGGTTTGCCTCAAAATGAAGCGGCATAGCAAGACCGTCGGCGTCCTCGGAGCCGCCCCAGCGGAGTGTAACGGGAAGGGTCATTTCTTCCGTTTTCTGTTCCATAACCGGCAGGAATTCATCGCTGTTTATAATCTCCCTGTATGCTTTCAGGGCAGGCTGTTCGATACCGACATCAGCGTTGTTGGGGTCTTCGATTTCAAGACCTAGACGTCCCCTGTCGCGGAACTGGTAAAACGTGAACCCGCTGAACCAGTATGCCTTTTCTTCGGTAAGGATGTCGCAGAACTCCTTTATCATCATCGCCTGGTCGTATGCGCCGGTAACGTCGCCGTCGGCGTTGAACTCGGACATAACCATCGGTTTTTCAGCTCCGCCGTTGAGGTATCTGAACCTCTCAAAGCTGGCTTTCGTCATTTCATAAACTTTTCTGACATTACTCCTTGAATGCGAACGCCCGCCCGGCTCGGCAATATCATAGGGCCATCCCCAGTGGAGAGCCATGTATTTGTCCACCGACCATATATCGGCTTCGGGGATACACTGGGCGAATTCCTCTTCCTTTTCCATTTTATCGGATTTACCGGGATTTTCTATTCCCCCGATACAGATAATCGTTTCGACGTTGGGGGCATGCTCGTGGATGATTTTTGAAAACCTCACGAAAAAGTCGGCTACTTCCTTATAAGTACACCTCTTGTTGAAAGAAAACCAGTTGCCCGTAGCTTCGTGGTTAATGCGCAGGAGCATCCTTCCGAACGGGCGCAAATCCTTTGCTACGGCAATAAGGTGTTCGTCCGTCAGGTTAGGGTCGGCGGTCAGGGTCAGAACAACATCCTGCCCGTGGCGGCGAACGTCGCGCATGTAATTAAAGGGCTCATCTTCGGTGTTCCCGTTAAGCCCGCCCTTATATGTGAAATAATCGTCGTAGGGGTAATCCCACGCGAATTTAACGTCGGGGTGCGCGTGAACCACGCTTGCCCTGCCGGGCCAGCCCTTGTCAAGAGGGTAGTAGCAGTACATAAGCGATATTCCGCGGTGGGGGCGTCCCATTTTGTGCAGGATATAGTCCTGATTGACATACTCGCCGCGTTCCGAGCCGTCCCCCAGATCGACTGCGAACCGCGCTTTCCCCATATGAACCCCGTATAGTTTTTCCGGCATATTAAAATTCCTCCGATATTTAAAGTAATCGTTACCAGTTTAGCATAAAAAAACCGGTATGTCAATGAATTTTCGGTTAATTCATATGAAATCAATTTTTAATCATTTAGTTTTTGACATGGAACAATTCGCGCAGTTCAATCTTAGTTTGTATACGAATAAATCTGCCGGACAACGTATTTATTTTTAAGTATGAATTATTTACCTGTGTATATTTCAGCTATAAGCATTACTGCCAGCCTGAAACCATACATAAATCCCTTTTCCTGCCAGTAATCATGGGCGTCGTAATAATATACCTGCAGTTTTTCTTCAAACCTCCGGAAATCTCTTTCTGACAGAACGTTTTTCAGCCAGCCATACTTTTCGGCTTCAATTTTATCACCGATTGGCTTAAAATCAGGATTGTGCTTATTGAGTTCCTCATAGGGGTACAGCTTTCCGCTGTAAAAATCTGATAACAACGACATTATAAATTACCTCCAAAATTTTTAGTTTGACTTTTTACGGAGAATATGATATAATGCCCTTGGGATTTGCATTATATGCATATTCTTTTTGTGAACACTCGCTTTTTCTCTGACCGGAGTGGGGCGGGTGTTCGCTATTTTTCTTTCAGGTCGCTGTAAATCCTGTGGATACCTTTCCGAATTACATCTGAACGCGTAGTGCATAACTCTTTTGCGCTGTTGTCTAATTCTTCCAGTGTAATTTTATCCATACGGACACGAACCATTGTATCCAAAGGATTATCAGGTTTTGGACCCGGTTTCTTTTTAGCTACCAATTCATCACTCCCATCTCGTAGCTACAAGATAATTCTATTATATAGTAGTTATTTAAAATTGTCAAGGGATTTCTAAAAAATATTTTGACTTTTTCCGGAGAATATGATATAATGCCCTTGGAATTTGCATTATATGCATATTCTTTTGAGAACACTCGCCGCGTATTTGAATTGGTCAGGCGGGTGTTCTACTTTTTTAGTTTATCGTACTGCTCATTAATTCCTTTTCTTACGATTTCAGAACGCGACAAGTTTTCTTTTTTACAGCATTCGTCGAGCTTTAATAAAGTACCGTCGTCAATTCTTACTCTCAGCATAAAGTTTTTAGGATTATCAGTGAGTTTAGTACCTTTTTTCATCGCAGTCATTTATTCACCTCTCTTTGTGACTACAATCTATTTTTATTATACTATGTAGCAACATGGTTGTCAATACTTTTTTAAAAATATTTTGACTTTTTAAGGAGAATATGATATAATGCCCTTGGGATTTGCATTATATGCTTATTCTTTGTGTGAACACTCGCCGTTCTTTGAACAGGGTAGGCGGGTGTTCATTTATTTAGCTTGATTTTCTTCTTTAACAAGTTTTTTAATATACTCAATTAATATTGCCTGCATATCTTGATTCTTATTAACAGAATATATTTTAAACAATCTATGAAGTTCATCTTCAAGCCTAATGGTCAGTGTTCTGATAAGCCAGCCTCCTTTCTTTCTATCATTATATCATTACAGAATGTTAATGTCAAAAGTTTTCATAAAAATACTTGGTTTTTTGAGAATATGATATATGCAAAGCGTACTGTTACGTAAAATGAATGATAAGAACCATCGGCGGATGTAATGCTGCGGCACCACAGGGCGTCCTATACAAAGCAAGGGTAAGGAATGAAGCATAAGTATTGAGGGCTAAAACCCTCATGCCTTCCTCCTTCCCCGAATTAAAATCATCGCCGAAGGCGATACCACCATTGTTAATTGTTAATTGTTAATTTTTAATTAGCATTAGTTTAAAAAGGTATGACCGCATACAAACCCGGTCATACCTTTTTTACTATCTCCTCATTGTCGTATTGCTGCTCTTGAAAGCCTGCCGCGTCTTCCTTATGTCGGCGAGGCAACCCTGAAGCGATTCCTCCGACTGAACCAGAATATCGTCTATATATTTATTGGCGGCGTTTTTAAGCTCCTTTGCCTTGGTGTTAGCCTGATTAACGATTTCAGCCGCCTTGGTCTTTGCGGCTTTGGTGATTTCATCGTTTGAAACCAGGGTTTTCGCCCTGACCTCGGCTTTGTTCACTATCTGCTCGGCTTCCTTTTTAGCGTCAGCAATAATGGTCTTCCTGTCCATGACTATATTCTTGGCGTCCTTGATTTCAGACGGCAGGTTAAGACGGATGTCGTTAATGCATTCACGCATTTTGTCGCTGTCGATAATTGATTTCCTCACGCTGAAAGGCACGCCGGTGCCGTTATCAAGCAAATCGTCCATAATATCAAGGATTTCGTCGATAATCATAATTTTCAGTTCCTTTCATTTTTTAAGATACCAGTTACCAGAAACCAGATTCCAGAATATAATGATACCGGTTTCTGTCAGCTTAAAAAACTTTATTAATAACCATTAATTTTATTTTATAATAAACTGATATGCTGTACTTAGAATCTGGCATCTGGTAACTGGTTTCTGGTATCTGAATTTAATTAATCGGCTTGTATATTTCAACAATCCGCCTTTTTATATCCTCAAGTATGCATTCCGGAACAAAGGGGCTTATATCGCCGCCGTATGCGCCGATTTGCTTGACCAGACTGGATGACAGATACATATTTTCTGAGCTTGTGGTCAAGAACAAAGTTTCGGCTCCGTCATAAAGGGTTTTGTTAGCCAGCGCCATCTGGAATTCATATTCAAAGTCGGATACCGCGCGCAGTCCCTTTATAATCGCACACGCCCCGATCCGCTTTACATAATCGGCAAGAAGACCGTCGCAGACGTCAATAACGACGTTGCCGAGTCCGGAGGTTGCCTTTTCAATCATCTGAATGCGTTCAACCACAGTAAAGCTGGGGTTTTTCATAACATTGACGGTGACTGAGACCACAACCCTGTCAAAAAGCTTGGAAGCCCTGTATATAATATCCTTATGCCCGTTCGTAACGGGGTCGAAGCTTCCCGGGCAGACGGCAATCCTCATTTTTTAAAACCAGCTTTCAGATTTATTCGTTATTATTTTTTATATACGGTAAATTCAATGCGCCCGTGCCGGTAGGTTTTAGTTAAGCGAAGGGAACCGTATTTTCCGGGCAGGGCAAGTCCCTTTTCATGCTCGCATATTACAATTCCCTTTTCGGACATATGCTCAGAAAGCAGGGGCATGCAGGCTTCAATCAGGCCTTTTTCATAGGGCGGGTCAAGGAAGGCAATATCAAAAACACCGGTACAGGTTTTCAGGTAGCTTAACGCGTCAAGGTTCAGGATTTTTGAAGCCTCTGTAAAACCGGCTGTTTGAGTATTGGTTCGGGTCACGCTAATTGAATTCCTTGAGCTGTCCACAAAAACACAGCTTTCAGCTCCCCGCGACAAAGCCTCAATACCCAGCTGACCGCTGCCGGAAAACAAATCAAGGACATCAGCGCCCGGAATATCAAACTGTATAACGGAGAACAAAGCCTCCTTAATCATATCGGAGGTGGGGCGGATACCGGAATTATCATTAACAATAAGCTTCCTGCCTTTGGCGGAGCCTGTAATCACACGCATAAACTGATTCCCTTAATTATATCAAATTTAACATTCATAAAGTATTCTTATAAGTATACATTATACCCTATTAATTAAGATTTGTCCATACTTTTTATAATTTATTCAGTAATTTTAAAAATTCACCGAAGACAAAATAAAAAGTATTGTATTTTTCCTTTATTCATGATAAAATATTAAAGGTGAAAAATTTGCAAAATTGAGGGATGAGTATGAAATATGTTGTTTTGCTGTGCGACGGTATGTCGGATTATCCTGTTGGGGAGCTTGATAATAAAACCCCGATGGAAAAAGCTTTTAAACCCAATATGGACAGTCTTGCAAAGGAATCCGCAATAGGGCTTGTCAAGACCGTTGCGGACGGTATGAAGCCCGGTTCGGATGTTGCCAACCTTTCCGTCCTGGGTTATGACCCCGAAAAGTATTACACGGGGCGCTCGCCCCTTGAAGCCGGTTCAATCGGCATTAATATGCTCAGAACCGACGTTTCATTCCGCTGCAACCTTATTACATTGTCGGACGAACCCGTTTATGAGGATAAAACGATTATTGATTACTGCGCCGATGATATTTCAACTAAGGAGGCTAAAATACTTGTCGATTATCTCGCGGAGCATTTTAACAATGATAAATTCAGGCTTTACAGCGGGGTAAGCTACCGGCATTGCTTAATCCAGCATAACGGTACGCTTGATGTGGGCGAGCTTGTCCCCCCCCATGATATTACGGGGAAAAAAATCGCACCTTATATCCCGTCAGGCAAAAATGCGTCCGCCCTTTACGGCATGATGAAAAAGAGCTGTGAGCTTCTGAAGGAACATCCCGTAAACAAAACCCGTATTAGCAAAGGACGCCGCCCCGCAAACGGCATCTGGCTTTGGGGAGAGGGCGTCAGGGCTGAACTTGAAAGCTTTGAGAAGCTTTACGGCTTAAAGGGTTCAATGATTTCGGCAGTCGACCTTTTAAAGGGAATCGGAAAGTTTTCGGGCATGAATGTCGTCGAAGTCGAGGGAGCCACAGGGTACCTTGATACAAACTTTGAGGGTAAAGCTTATGCCGCTTTGAAAGAGCTTGAAAACGGCAGTGATTTCGTCTATATACACGTTGAAGCGCCCGATGAATGCGGTCACCGCAACGAAGCTGAAAATAAAGTCAGGTCAATTGAAATCATTGATGAAAAAGTGCTTGGCTTAATTCTTCCCGAGCTTGAAAAATATGACGATTACAAGCTTTTAATATGCCCCGACCATGCCACTCCGCTGGCTCTTAAAACACATACCAACGACCCTGTTCCGTTTTTGATTTATAAAAAGAGTGCAAAAGTACGCGGAATAAATAGCTTTACCGAAAAAGCAGCCGCCGGAACCGGACTTTTTATCGAACATGGTCCGTCTTTAATGAAATACTTTATTGAACTGTAATAATACTGTCTGAAATATGAGTTAATTGTTTATCTAAAAATGTTCTTTTTCTTAGCAATATATTAATCTTGCAATTTTTTTACCTCAATAGTTGCAATTATTTTTAAAAATTGCTAAATTATTGCTAAATTATATAAATAACAGTCAATTTAGCATTAAATTAAACATAAATTCATAATCTGGTAATATATATAGTTTATACTGTAGATGAGGAAAGGAATGGCAAAAAAGAGTTTATAAAAAATAGTAAATAAATAATTATTTTCTTATCGATTTCTTAACTATGATTCTCCGGTGATAAACAATGGGTACATAAATATTCATTGTTGATTAATAAGGCTCCTATAAACAATAGTAGGTATGCCGCAAATTAAAATTATTGCTGTCCCGTTAAAACGGCAGGAACCGTTATTCCGGGGCGGCAGCCAACAAACTCCCTGCAACCTCCTGTTGCAGTTAATATATTTTTTATTATATCCGTCCGTTTTTAACGGGCGGTGTTTTTTTATTATAAAATGTTCTTAAAACTATTGACAAAAATAAAAAAATATGGTATAACTGTATTACTACAGATAGTACAAAAGGGTTTTCTGCTATAACACAGGGTAAATTGTTTTGTACTGTTATACGTACCGGATGTTTTTAACTTTTTAAGGGCGTATTCGATAAAAATCACTGTTTATGTGCATATTGATGTTTTTCGAACACGCCCTGATACCTTATAACAGCTAAAAGTTATAAAATAATAATAAAAGTCATACCGCCGCAGGCGGTATACCGCCATTGTTAATTGTTAATTTTTAATTGTTAATTGATACTGGTCGGGGGGCGCAGCGATGTTTTTTTATGCGGTAAGCAACCGCGGTTACGATGATATTATCGGAATGAGATATTCGAATGCCGGTAATTTACTGTCGGGAGCCGTACAGATTTTTACGGAAAGGATGAAGTTAATGTTCAATATTGACCTTTTAAGCAGAACTCCTATTTATGAGCAGCTTTACAAAAAAATACTGGAACTTATCCTAAAGCAGGAATTAAAGACAAACGATAAGCTTCCGAGCGTGCGCGAGCTTGCTAAGGAACTTGGCATTAATCCGAACACGGTGGCAAAAACTTTTCAGATGCTGGAGCATGACAAGGTTATTTATTCACTGGCGGGGCGCGGAAGCTTTGTAGCCGACGTAAAAACCGACGTTATTACCGAAAAGGCTCTGTCCGGTTTTGATACCGCCGTCAGGGAAGCTCTTGCCGCCGGAATACCAAAGGAAGAACTTAATAATCGAATAAATCAAATTAGTTAAGAAAGGGTATGAAAATTATGATGGATTTGAAGGGCGTTACTTTGCAGTTTGATGATTTTACGGCGCTTGATAATATAAACCTTCATATTGAAAAAGGCTCCGCTTTCGGGCTGCTGGGTTCAAACGGCGCCGGAAAATCAACGGTACTGAGGCTCCTGTCAGGGGTATATAAGGCGAAATCGGGAAATGTTCTTGTGGACGGCGAAGAAGTATTCGACAATGTGAACGCAAAGAAAAAGATTTTTTTTATAAATGACGAAACAGTTCAGTTCGGCGGTATGACCTTAAAGGAGCTGAAAGAATTCTACAAGGGGTATTATGAATCATTTTCCGGAGAATTGTTTGACAGTCTGAACGATGTCATTAAGCTCCCCGTTAATAAAAAAATGGATAAGTTTTCAAAGGGTATGAAACGGCAGGCTATTGTGATTACCGGTATTGCGGCTCAGACCGACTACCTGCTCCTCGACGAAGCCTTTGACGGACTTGACCCAACGATGAGAATTATCGTAAAGCGAATGCTGGTGGACGCTATGATTGACAGAAAGCTTACGACTGTGATATCTTCGCATAACCTGAAAGAAATCAACGAAGTGTGCGACAGCGCCGCGCTTTTGCATCAGGGAAAAATTCTGTTTAACAGGGACCTCGACAGCATAAAGGGAAATGTACATAAAATCCAGGCAGCCTTCAAAGGGGAAATGACTAAGGAAAACTTTACCGACATGGAGGTTCTGCATTTTGAACGCCGTCAGAGCATAACATATATGATTGTTAAAGGCGATTTGGAATTTATTAAAAATAACATAAATGAAAAAAAGCCGGACATATTGGATATAATTCCGCTGACTTTAGAGGAAATATTTATTTATGAAATGGAGGGAATGGGTTATGACTACAAAGGAAATAACTAATAATACCGTTAAAAAGCATTCGGTTATTTTACACAATATTTTTCAGAACATAAGAGACCAGCGGAAGCTTATAATTATTATAGCATTCCTGCATTTGATTTCGGTGCCGGTTCTGCTGATAACAATGGCGTATAATGTGACATCCGGAATTAACAACGCTCCTGACGAGGGTTATGCTTTACTGACAGTAGGACTGACGGCGGGAGCAGGCTTGCTTGGAATAGCGGCGGCAATGAGCAGCTTCAGGTACCTGTATAAAAAATCCGAAGTTGATATGGCGCTTTCGCTTCCGATTTCACGTAAAAATAAGTTTCTGTCAGATTTTGTTTCGGGTCTGTCTGTATATATCATTCCCTTTATAGCGGTTCAGGTAATTTCAGTAATCCTGATGCTGATTTTCCATCTGACGATAGACGGCAGAACCTATGCAATCAGCAGATACGGTCTGGAAGTCAGTTATAAATGCACCTTGTTCGGCGATATAGTTAAGCCGTACTTTGAACTGCTGTTCGGCGGCATACTTATAATGGTCATGCTTTATGCCCTGACGGTATTTATCATGACCTGCTGCGGAAGCCTGTTCGAATCAATTTTATATACGGTTCTGGTGAACGGTATGATTCCGGCTTTAATTTTTTCTTTTTCCTACAGTCTTATCGATAACCTGTACGGAGTTATGGCAATGTATAAGGTTAAAAATTTCCTGTACTTTACATCGCCTGCAGGAGCATTGATAGGTTTAATAGAAAACATCAGCAGCGGTATCGACGGAATCAGAAATACCCCCATAATATTCTTATTGCTGGGAATGCTGGTTTTTACCGCCTTAGTAACATCCGCGTCGTATTTTATTTATATGAAACGCAGGGCTGAATATGTCGGCAGACCTTTTGTCTTTAAAATACTTTATTATTTCACAATTTCCAGTATTATTATAAGCGTAGCCCTGCCGGCTGAAAATTTTTTAAAAAACAATAATGAAGCTGCATTTTTCCCTGTGCTGATACTGACGGCTATTGTTTACCTTGCCCTTGAAATGGCGGCTAACAGGGGACTTAAGGGAATATGGAAGGGCGCTCTGAGATATGTTCTGACAATCGGGCTTGCTTTCGGATTTTCATTTCTTTTCACTAAAACGGAAGGCTTCGGTACGGTACGAAATATTCCTTCCGCAAACAGTATAAGAAAGGTTTCGTTGTCTTTAAGCGACGAACAGCCGTATACAATGCCGGTTCAGATGAAATCGCTGTTCTTTAAATTGGACTATCTGGACGAAGCCGGTTTTATGGTCTTTGAAGACAGGGAATCAATTCAGATTATTACCGATATTCATGAAGGGTATATGTCGGTTTATAAGCAGATAGTCAGAGAACACGGAGATGTGATAGAAAACTATGACCCTTCATATGAATACCATTATTATCCCATAACTATAGCATACTACTATAAAAACGGAGGGACCGCTGTCAGAAGATACAGTGTGATTTCTATTGAAGGAATTCAGACCTTATTAAAACTGTTTGATACCGAAAGCTATAAAAAGAACCTGACGGACTATTATGTTAATACCACAAAAAAAGAATATTTAAATGCAGTCGATTTAAATAAAACCAACGGTGATTATAATCCGAAACTGCAAATATGGAATCACGGTTTTTTTAACAGTATAATATCTCCGGTATACACTGACAATATCATCTCGGAATATAATATACTGGATTACCCGCTGTCTTTATATGAGGAATTAAGCGCGGCATATGCCGGAGACCTTGCGGAAAAGGGTTCCGGAATTTATGACGAAGGCTTGGATTATAACTTTAAAATATTTTATTTATTGGGCATAAATTATATTTTTGATGATTCATATCACAGAACTGTCGGAGTCATGGATAAATATGGTCTTCTTGACGGTATTGAGTTTGACAAAGAGATTGTATTCGACGAAAAAAATATGAAGAAACAGCTTGCTTTATCAAATGTTTCAATATTAAGCTATGATGATTTTGTAAATATTACAAATCAGAATAAGGTAAGTGATTTCAGTTCACATATGCTTCATTCCGAACAAACTAATAAAAACAGCAGTGAAAAATTGAAATATTTATATGAGAACAGCGAGGATTTATTGACATTGCTGGAAGTTAGTAGAACACAGTATATTACGGATGATAAATGCTATACTATTATAGTAAACGGAATTGTCGCTGTAATTCCCGCCGAATATAACAGCATTGCGCAGCGCGTATACAATTCGGCAAGGGAATATGACAGTACCGAATACGAAAAGGGGCTTGCGGACGGATTATTTGATACAAATGAAGAAAATTATATTCAATGAAATTCAAGTACAGTCTGAAAACTTATAATAAAATTTTCAGACCGGAAGTTTTGTCCTTTCGGGCAATGTCCGGAAGGACAAATAAATATGCATTATTGACAGTATTTGCATATCACGGATTTTTTGTTTTCGGAATGTCATATTATGTTTAAATCATAAATTCATCCGAATACAGAAAATCAGTCTAAATCTTAAGGGCAGAAGTTTGGAAGCTTAATCTTTCAAGCTGGAGTTTTGTCCTATACGGGCGGAACGTCCGGAGAGGAACGGTCATAAAAAATGGGAAAGAAAAGATTATTGCCTGCCTTTGCTGTAATTGCTTTAGCAGGTACTATGACATTGACAGCCTGTGACAGAAACGGAACAAATGACGAAGAAGGAACTACCGTTACGACGCCGAGGGCTACTACCGCTGACACGGCAGACAGTATAGCAAACACAGGCGACGTAGACGGCGACGGCTTTATTGAAGATGTTACGTCCGACGGAGCTTTAGGAAATGCGGTGTCAGACGCGGAAACATTAATTCAGGATGTTGTTCCCGGCGGTCGTTAACCGTTTCGGGTATGTTAAAGCTTTAGAATAAATTCGGGGAAGCTTATATGTGGCTGTTGTTCTTTTATGGAATCAGCAGGCGCATATCCCGGCAGTAAAAAATACGGAAAACCGTATTGAACACTGCCGCGGAGGCTTCTCCCGTATTTTTTTATTTTTTCTTTACGCTTAACAGTTTTTTAAACCAGCGTAATATATTTTTTCTTATATTATGCTTAGTCTCAGCCGTTGTGAGTATTTTTTTTGCGCTTTCATATGCCTCATGTATGAAATATTCCTGTGAATTAAGCTTTTCGCCCAGCGGTTCTTTAATGATATAGGTACCGTCAGGCTGCATTTTTCTGGCTTTAACGTTATCGCTCAGCATAATATTGAAAATAGATAAAATCCGTTCACGGACATTTTTATTGTAAACCGGAGCCGCTACTTCGACACGTCGTATTGTATTGCGGGTCATAAAATCGGCGGATGAAATATAAACCTTAGCACGCTCAGATGTTCCGAATATATAAATACGCGAATGTTCAAGCATACGTCCCACTATGCTGTAAACCTCAATATTCTCGGTATATCCTTTTATTCCTGCGGCAAGGCAGCATATGCCGCGGATAATCATTTGGATTTTGACGCCCTTCTGGGAAGCCTCCGCAAGCTTGTCAATGAGAACCTTGTCAGTCAGCGAATTAAGCTTAAGACCTATATAGGCATTCTCTCCGCTTTCAGCCATAGCAATTTCATAATCCATCATACTGAGGATTTTGTTTTGAAGGCAAAGGGGAGACACCAAAAGATGCTCGGTATTTTCAACCAGCGTTCCCATTGCAAGCGCGTTAAACACGGTTCCCGCTTCCACGCCCAGGTTCGTGTCAGCGGTCAGAAGAGAAAAGTCCGTATAAAGCCGTGATGTTTTTTCATTATAGTTTCCTGTACCGATTTGGGTAATATACTGAACTTTACCGTTTGATTTTCTTGTGATTAATAATAATTTTGAATGTACTTTAATATTTTCGGGTCCGTATATAACTGTACATCCCGCCTGCTCAAGGCGCTCCGACCAGTTAATGTTATTTTCCTCGTCAAACCTTGCGCGAAGCTCAACAAGGACAAAAACATCCTTGCCGTTTTCAGCGGCAGCAATCAGCGCTTCCACAACCTTTGAATTTGAAGCCAGCCTGTAGAGGGTAATTTTTATCGAAACAACCGACGGGTCGGCGGCGGCTTCGCTGAGAAGGCTTAAAAACGGTTTTATGCTTTCATAAGGGTAAGAAAGCAGTATGTCCTTCCTTAAAACCTGCTGGATTACCGGCTCCGACTTTACTATTTCTAACGATTGCTGCGGCTCGGATTTCGGGAAGCACAGCATCGGGTAATGCGGTTCAAGCCTGCTTCGCAGTACGGAATTAAAAGAAAGGTCCAGCGGGGATTTCAGCTTGAAAATCTGTTCTTCCGAAATATCAAGGTGGATACATAAATAATTTACAACTTCGGCTCCGAGCTTGCGCGACAGTTCCATACGCACAGGGGAAAGCTTCTTGCGTTTCTTCAGCAGTTCGGTCATAACCTCGCGGAAGTCAACGTCATGGTCATATAAAGCCTCCTCCATATTAATATCGGCATTTCGGGTAATGCGTACCAGGGATTTTTCGATAATTTTATAATTTTCAAAAATAATCGGAATATAATGCAGAATCAGCTCTTCAACAAGCATAAACCTCATTTGCTCATTTTCATTTCCCGGAAGAAAGATAACTCGCTGGAAGGCACCGCTTGCGGGAACCAAACCGATTTTAACTGTGCTGACCGATTTTGAATCAAGCCTTGCGCAGGCGTATATTTCCTTGTTTTTCAAAAAAGGGAACGGATTCCGTTTGTCAATAACCTGAGGCGAAATCAGCGGCAGAATCTCCGTACGGAAAAAGACCTGGAGATAGGATTCCTCTTCGGCGGACAATGCCCTGAAATCAACCTGTTTAATATTATAATGCTTTTCAAGCTCAGTCATTATATTAAAATAAGTTTTGTCGCGTACAGGGCATAACAGCTGAACCTGTTTGAAGATTTCAATAAGCTGCTCCCCGCAGGTCATACCTGTTTTATTTTCTTTTTCATCTCCGCCTACAATCGTCTGGTCATAAAGCGACCCTACCCGTACCATAAAAAACTCATCCAGATTTGACTGAAAAATAGAAGCGAATAAAAGTCTTTCACATAAAGGAACAGAAGTATCCCTTGCTTCCTCAAGAACCCTTTCATTGAATTTAAGCCATGAAAGCTCCCTGTTGCAGTAATATTTATTCATTAAAAGCCTAACCTCTTTTTCATATTATTGCTGTATTGTATGTATATCCGTTTAACTTAAAAACTAATCGTTTAAAGTTAAACGTATTTCCGCTGCGGGTACGCAGCTTTATATACTTATTATAGCTTTAACGTGGTTAAAGTCAAACAATACTGCGATAAATCGTATTTCGATAATACTCCGCCCTCTCAAAGGGTTCGGCAGCAAACAGTGTAGCCATTTCACGCTAAACGGGATAGCCAGCGCATTTGTTTAACATAAACTTTAATGAAATCATATCATAAATCCCTGATTATGTCAACTAAAAAATCCCCCTGCGCACGGCTATTTAATTATTCACTGCTGAAGACTTTATAGTAACTCATAAATGTAACATAAATGTGTATAGTATGTAAGCAGTTAAAAAAACTATTGACAAAATAATATTATTATGATAAAATATATTAATAGAAATCTGGGTGTGGCGCAGATTGGTAGCGCGCTACCTTGGGGTGGTAGAGGCCGTGGGTTCAAGTCCCGTCACTCAGACCAGTAAGAGTGTTCTTATAGGATTTGAGAATCAAATCCGTAGGAACACTCATTTTTTGTCCCTAAATATATATTTCATCTTACAATGAGATAAACTTAATCTCTCTCTAAACACCCCCTTTACGCCAAATAGGAAACAGAAACGCCCTTGCGGGTGTTCAGCGTTATTTCGGGTAGTTCAAGAGGAACATCATCGGGAATGTCAATTCTGCCGATACAGTTGAAATGGATTATAAGCTTCTGAGTCTTCACCCCGTCTATAATTTCAGCATGAAAAACCTCAATCCGTTCAATCAGTTCATTCAGCATACGTTCTGAAAGCTTTTTCGCCCTCGTGTACTTGCGGACGGTATTGATAAATGTGTCAGCAGTGACGGTCTTGTCCGAGGATTT